>Ga0310811_10000211_pt1 | contig 84359 bp, 77 predicted proteins | sample YCmetagenome_FD_207642 | JGI IMG/M metagenome (GOLD analysis project Ga0310811, IMG submission 207642) | Soil microbial communities from experimental microcosm in Duke University, North Carolina, United States - YC | ecosystem: Engineered > Artificial ecosystem > Soil microcosm > Unclassified ... | reverse complement strand
GATCAAGATCAACCTGCCGGATGGCGCCGGGAATGTAACACAGGATAAAAATGCATTCGGGAAAGCCATATTCACGTATGAGCTATCTCCTGCGCATAAGGGATCACGCTGGATATTTCTGAGCCTTGCCGCTTTATTGATAGCAGCCGGCATAGTGCTTTACCTGAAGCCCGATATACTTGCGATGGGAAAGCACAAAGTAAAACCTTTTACCGTGGTAAGTTCGCAAGCGGCTCCGGCTGCGGTTATTACACCTGAGCCACCGGCAAACCCCAATATCGAGAAACAGGCGTAATATCATACCCAAATTCCCACAATAATTTTTTGAAGGCAGTCCAAAGGGCTGTCTTTTTGATTTTTATCATGTTAGTCCGCTTAAAAATGAGTCTTTATTGAACATTCTGTTTTCAATAGCCGACGATTAAATTGCTGAAATTTACCCCGATTTATCTCATATTTGCACTATGGCTAAAATCTGGCAAAAATCTGTCACTGTTGATGAATTGGTAGAAAATTTTACTGTAGGCCGCGACCGCGAGTTCGACGCACAGATGGCGGCGTTCGACGTTTTGGGCTCGCTGGCCCATACGCGTATGCTGCAAAGCGTTGGGTTACTTAGTGAGGATGATCTTGAACTGGTTCAGAAAGAACTGAAGTCGATATACAGGGACATTGAAGCCGGCAATTTTACCATTGAAGCCGATGTGGAAGATGTACATTCGCAGGTGGAAACATTGCTTACCCGCCGCATTGGCGATGCCGGCAAAAAGATACATAGCGGCCGGTCGCGTAACGACCAGGTTTTGGTGGATCTGAAATTGTTTTTCCGGCATGAGTTACAGGAAGTCGTCGAGCATGTGAAAGCCTTGTTCGATCTGCTGATAGAACTAAGCGAAAAACATAAAGCTGTTTTATTGCCGGGATATACCCATTTGCAGATAGCCATGCCGTCGTCCTTCGGTTTATGGTTTGGGGCCTACGCAGAAAGTTTGGTTGACGACCTGGAATTGCTGCTGGCTGCTTACAAGATCACCAATAAAAATCCGTTAGGTTCGGCTGCGGGCTATGGTTCGTCGTTTCCGTTGAACCGTACGTTAACAACACAGTTATTAGGTTTTGACAGCCTGAACTATAACGTAGTTTATGCACAGATGGGCCGCGGCAAAACAGAGCGGGTTATTGCGCAGGCGCTATCGTCTATAGCCGCCACGTTAGGCAAAATGGCGATGGATCAGACGTTATACCTGAGCCAAAACTTTGCCTTCGTAAGCTACCCGGATAAGCTGACGACCGGCAGCAGTATTATGCCGCATAAAAAGAACCCGGATGTTTGGGAAATTATGCGCGGCAAATGCAACCGCCTGCAGGCCCTGCCGAATGACGTGGCCATGATGACCACCAATTTACCTTCGGGCTATCACCGCGAATTGCAGTTGCTGAAGGAATTGTTGTTTCCTGCCTTTGGTGAGCTTAAGCATTGTCTTAACATGGCTGCCTTTATGTTGCAGCATATTGAGGTTAAGGCTGATATACTAAACGACCCTAAATATGCGTACCTGTTCAGCGTGGATGAAGTGAATAAACTGGTGCTGGAGGGCATGCCGTTCCGCGATGCTTATAAAAAAGTGGGGGCGGACATCGAACAAGGCAATTTCAACCCGGATAAAAAAGCGAACCATACCCACGAAGGCAGCATCGGCAATTTGAACAATGCTGAAATAGCTGCGGCGATGGGTAAGGTGCTGCAAAGTTTCGACTTTGAGAAGGTGAAAACAGCAGTGGAAAGATTAGTTTAATTAATCACATTTAGCTTAATAGTTATACATTTATTATATTTGTATTATGCAGGTTAAAAATATTGACAACAACAAACTTACGATAACCATATCTTCTGCGGTTGACAGTTTTGGCTTGCAACGCCTTATCGATTATGCCAATTATCTTGAAGTAACCTCCAAATCAAGAGCAAAGCAATCAGATATTGACGAGCTTGCTGATGAGGTAAATGCTGACTGGTGGGAAAAGAACAAATCACGTTTTATTAAGTGAAAATATTAGTTGACGCTAATATTGTTTTCAGCGGCATCCTAAATTCAAACGGAAAGATTGGGGATTTGCTCGTCAATTCTTCTAAATACTACACTTTCATTGCGCCTGATTTCTTAAGGCATGAGATAAGAAATAAATATCAGCGATTGCAAAAGATTTCGGGGATGAGTACAGAACAAATCACAGAAGCTGAATATCAAATTTGCAAGCAAATTACTTTCATTTCGGAAGAGCAAATCACTGAAAAATATTGGGTAGAGGCCCTAAGGTTAGTTCAGGATGTCGACCCTAAAGACATTCATTATATAGCTTACGCAAAACAATTTAAGTGTAAGCTTTGGTCGGGAGACAAAAAACTTGTGCAAGGGTTACAACGTAAGGGCTTCACGAATTTTTTAACTACGGATGAACTATTCACGCTAAGGCAAAGGAAAAAAAAGTAATCATGAACGGTCAAAACCGAAACGACATATACCCCGGCCTTGAGGTTGACATCATTCTGAAAAAAGATCAGCGAAGCGGCAGGCGGACAAGGGGAATTGTGAAAGATCTGCTAACCAGTTCAGCTTTCCATTCGCGCGGCATAAAAGTAAGGCTGGAAGACGGGCAGGTTGGCCGGGTGATAGAGACTTTTGAGTAGAAGTCCTGAAGTCGGAAAGTCCGCATACCTGCCGGCAGGCAGGCGGGAGTCCGAAAGTTTGTAAAAAGTATTAAATTGCGTGATCGTCTTTCGGACTTTCCGACTTGCGGTCTTTCCGACAAAAAAAAATGCCTAAAACAATCAAATCAAACCGCGCTTTAATCTTCAGGCTGGATGCTAAATATCGCTTACTGATAGCTTTGTTATTCGGTGTCGTCGCTTATTTTGCTTTCGGGCATGTCGCCTCGCCGCCCGCACAGGTTCTTACGATCTGGATAGTTGTTGCATTAACCATCATTATACTCGACTGGCTCATCATTTTATGGGCGCACCCAATGGAGATACATAAAATAGCCAAATTGGAGGATTCAAGCCGCACGCTTATTTTTTTGTTTGTGATCTTGGCATCCATCGTTAGCCTGGGCGCTATTTTATGGTTACTGATGACCACCAAAAAGCATTCCACGGCTGATGTTTCCGAACATATCCTGCTTACGCTGGCATCGGTCTCGGTATCGTGGTGGCTGGTACATACTGTGTTTGCGATGCGGTACGCACGGCTTTACTATACACCAGACGCAGATGACGGCAAACCAGGCGGATTACAGTTCCCCGAAGAGCCTGAGCCCGATTACCTGGATTTTGTTTATTTCTCGTTCGTTATCGGCATGACCTTCCAGGTGTCGGATGTTGAAATATCCTCGCGCCCCATTCGCCGCCTTGCCTGGCTGCATGGCATTATCGCCTTCGTATTTAATACGGCCATTGTAGCGCTTAGTATCAACATCATATCTGGCTTAATATCAGGCTAAAACAAAAATATCTCCTATATCGTTCGGCTTAATTCCTGCGCGATTTTTACAACTTAAACTGTAAGGCAATCGTATAAAGCACTTTCAGTGAACAATTTGAAAATGAAGAAGCTTTTTTTCGCGGTATCGGCTATTATCCTGCTGGCTTTGGGCTGCAAAAAGGACAACCCAAAAGGCGCCATTGACATCGACCTGTCGAAAGGGCTGCATGTACAGGTAACCGGCGGTAATTTCCAGCGCGATACGGTGGGCAATTTGTTGAAGGATTCGATAGTTGTTAAAGTAACCGATAACGGCTCTCCGGTTGAAGGATATATCGTTCAATTCAAAAGATCGGGCTGCGAGGATATTGTTGTAACCGAAGCAACCACAACAGCAGCCGGCCGTGCGTCGTTTGCGTGGTACCTGAGCGGTGAAACGGGCGACCAGTCGGCCAACATCGTATTGATGGATGCTAACCGTAATAAAAAAGATTCGACCTCGGCCGGAGCGACCGGCGTGGCTGCTCAAAAAGGCTGGCATAAAGGCGGCTGCGTGCAAAACTTCCCTATCAACAATGTAAAAGCACTTGCATCGGGCAGAATTTTGGCCTCGCAAAACGAGACTGGTTATGTTTATTATTCTGATGACAACGCTGTAAGCTGGCATCCCCTTAAATCGTTTTCGAAAAACTACTTTGTAAGCAAGATCGTCACATCAGGAAGTGATACTTACCTGGCCACACAAAACGACGGCGTGTTCTACTCGTCCGATAACGGCCAAACCTGGGCCAATATAAGCGGCGGTATTTTAAGCGTACTCAATTTTTCAGACCTGGCTTATACCCGCGGCGGGCACCTGGTGTATACCAACAGTTATGGTGTATTTGTGTCGGATGACAAAGGCCAGAACTGGAACGAAGAAGATTACGGTTTGCCGATGGGTGCATGCACCTACCCCTGCGAAAATGGGAATGGCGACCTGTTTATCATTGGGTCTGACGCAACAGTATATAAATTAGCCCTGCATACCAGCACATGGGATAATATCGGCTCGATGGGCAATTATCTTTTATCCAGTGTCGAATCGCTTTATATCGACGATAAGGACCACATGTTCATCGGCAGTCCGCATAACAGTATAGGCGGAACGGGTTATGTTCAGCAGTCAAATGACGGCGGCAGTTCCTGGACCCAGGTATTCAGTCAAAATCAATTTGGGTCGGTTTATCCCAATATAACCGACATCAGCCAGGTGAACGGTCAATATTATTTTTCATTTGCAGGCCTGGGGATATTCCAGACAGCAAACTTTAGTAATTTCAGCAACATCACCGAAAAGGCCTGGGATACCGGCTTGCTGACTTATACCGTTTCGCCAAAAACTTCAACATTTGTGCTGGGTAGCCCAGGGTTTGGAGTGTTTTATAAGGTTCCTTAATTGATTCGCTGTTTTGCCTCACCCCGGCCCTCTCCAAAGGAGAGGGAGTTTGGGCTGGGTTTTAATATTCTATTTTGGAGTTTCTTGGTATCTGATATCACCAAACGTTCCTATGGAACGTAGAACCACTTTTCTATAATCCTACCGACGAGACGTCCCTACGGGACGAGGATTGAAGATATATTCGTCGCGTAGGGAGGCCTGGTCGGTAGAAAAAATGGACATTTAAAGACACGTTCCATAGGAACGATTGGTGAATTTCGATTCTTGTTGGTAAACCTAAATTAAAGAGAAGGAGATTCCAATTACTTCCTAATCTTCTATTTTCGAATGCTTCCGGGTATCCGGCATAACGAAGTAGGCCACCATAGACAAAGCAATACAACCACTTACGTACCAGTAAAACCATTGCGCGTGATGGTGCTGTTTGAATGATAAGGCCAACGCTTCGGCTGTGCCGCCAAATACCGATACCGCTATGGCGTAAGGAAGACCAACACCCAGGGCCCGCACGCCTACCGGAAACAGTTCGGCTTTTACCACCGCATTAATGGAAGTGTACGCGCTGGTTATCAGCAGCGCACACATTATCAATAGAAATGCCGGTAACACGTCGTGCGTTTTTCCAAGGGCTGTCATGATAGGAACTGTAGCCAGCGTTCCCAAAATACCAAAACTTATGAGCAATGGCTTACGTCCTATACGATCGGACAAGGCGCCGAATGCAGGCTGCAGAAGCATGAATACGACCAGCGTCAGGGTTGATATCATTGTCGCATCGGCATTGTTGAAATCGGCGGTGTTCACCAGGAATTTTTGCATGTAGGTAGTGAACGTATAGAACGCCACTGTGCCGCCAACCGTTAAGCCGATAACGGTAAATACAGCTTTGGGATGTTTCGCCAATGCTTTTAACGTTCCCCGGTCTTTCTCCGTGTTTTTTGTAAATGACTCCGGCTCGTGCAGGCTTCGCCGCAGGTACATTACCGTAATGGCCAATATCGCCCCGATAACGAAAGGGATGCGCCAGCCCCAGGCATGTAGTTCCTGTTCGGTTAAAAATACTTTTTGCAGCAGCACCAACACGCCTGCGGCGGTTAGCTGCCCCATAATTAGTGTTACGTACTGGAAGCTCGAATAAAATCCGCGGTGCTTTTTGGTCGCCATTTCGCTCAGGTAGGTGGCACTTGTGCCATACTCCCCTCCTACGCTTAAGCCCTGTATAATTCGCGCCAGCAAAAGCAATACGGGCGCCGCAATGCCTATCTGTTTATAACCGGGTGCGACGGCGATGATGAGCGAGCCAGCGCTCATCAGCAATACCGAGTAGGTAAGCGCCGTTTTACGGCCTTTGCGGTCGGCGAAGGTGCCCATTAACCAGCCGCCTATCGGTCGCATCAGGAAACCGATGGCGAATATGCCGGCAGTATTCAGCAATTGTGCTGTCTGATCAGCCTTAGGGAAGAATGAACCGGCAAAATACAAGGACAGAAAGGAGTAGATGTACCAGTCGTACCATTCCACCAGGTTACCCAGCGAGCCGCCGATAATGGATTTGATGCGATCGAGGGTGGTGAGTTGGGACAAAATTTAATTTTCTATTTTTAAATACTTTTTACAGCTTTTGCAGGCACTCCCGCTACGATTGTGTTTGCAGCAACATCTTTTGTTACAACAGCTCCTGCTGCGACGATAGCATTTTCTCCAACTGTAACACCGGGCAATATGGTTGCAGCCGCGCCAACCCAGGCGTTGCGCTTGATCACAATAGGACGGCAAACCAATGACTTTCTATTTTCCGGTTCCATTGGATGGTTTTCGGTGATGAGGTTGACTTTTGGCCCAATAAGGACATTATCTTCCAGGGTGATTCCGCCCATATCCAGGAACGTACAGGCATGGTTTATAAATACACCTTTGCCTATTTTAATAAATCTGCCGAAATTGGTATAGAATGGAGCAAAAACAGTGGTCGACTCGTCTATTTCCGCACCAATCACAACGCTTAATCGGTTACGGACCTGGGCGACGTTGTTTGAAGAAGCATTAAGTTCGGCAATTAAACTTATCGTCCTGGAAACCACTTCCTGTACTTTGTGGTATTGCAAATCATCAAGGCTTACCGGGTTACCACCCCTTAACCGTTCGAAAATATCTTTATTAATACTCATGGTTCGCCTAAGTTATCCATTTAAGTTAAATCTTTGAGTTGGGGCGTGACGGGTGAAAGATAAAAATTAAATGTGGTTTAGGGGCGTTTGGAACGCGCTTCGCATCTCCTGCGGTGGACTCACCCCGACGACGCTGCGCTGGTCGACCCTCTCTTTGCTACGCAAAAAGAGGGTGGTTTTAAATTTTAAAAAAACGTCTTTATATACTGATAAGCGGATAAGGATGAGTTGGATTTTTGTTTTCAAAGCCCTCTTTGCGCCAAGGGCGGAGAGAGGGCCGACGAGCGGCTTAGCGATGTCGGGGTGAGTCCATTGCCGACCGTAGCGCTAAGTAGTGTACCGAAAATAAAACACCTTCTCTCAAGTTGTTGCCAAAACCCAATACACAAAGCCATTAAACCCGGCGAAAAAGCTCCCCAAACCGGCCTAAAGTTGATTTTTGTTGACCGAAATAGAATATTGGCGATTTTATAGTGTACTTGTTAGCGTAAACCGCTTTAAACCATTCGTGCCTAACTAACTGTATATGAACACATAATAAGCCATGTTCACACAAACATAAAAAATTGCCCGATTTTAACCCTTAGTGTAAAATACAATATGCTTATTATCACCACATCCAACAGCCACAATGCGTGGCAAACGCCTGCGCGTGAACACTTGGTGTACCCGTTTTTATGATCAGCAATTTGTGGCCCTATACCGCAGGCAGTTTTCAATAATTTGCCTATTTTAGTTCGATGTTTTTCACCGAAGACTTTATCCATTATATCTGGAAATTTCGCCTGTTCGACCGCGATAACCTACAAACCACGGGTGGCGAAAGCATTGAAGTTTTTTCTGCGGGGTTACCTAATACCGATTCGGGTCCGGATTTTCATAATGCGCGATTGCGTATTGGCGATACTACTTGGGCGGGCAACGTGGAACTGCATATCAACTCGAGCGACTGGCATAAGCACAAACATACCAACGACAACGCCTATAAAAATGTGATCCTGCATGTGGTGTACCGGGATGACGAGCCGATCACTTTACCTGACGGCCGCCGGCTGGCGACTTTGGAACTGAAGGACCGGATTTCGCCTGATCTGTACAACCGTTATCACAATCTCGTGTTCGGCAACCAGCAATTTATACCCTGCGAGGGTACCGTCAGGCATGTGGATGATATCACCCTGCGCAACTGGCTGACAAGGGTTTTGGTAGAGCGCCTGGAGAAACGTTCGACGGCTGTCATGGCTTCGCTGGAAAAAAACAGAGGAGATTGGGAAGAAACTTTTTACCAATTTTTAGCGGCGCAGTTTGGCTTTAAAACCAATGCCCTCCCTTTCGAACTGATGGCAAAATCGTTACCACAGCTCACATTGGCCAAGCATAAGAATAACCCATTGCAGATTGAGGCGCTAATATTCGGCCAAGCCGGGTTCCTGGAGGAAGAATTTAAAGATGATTATCCCAAAATACTGAAAGAGGAATACGCTTTCCTGCGAAAGAAATATAACCTCGGGCCTATCGAAAAGCACCTGTGGAAATTTATGCGGATGCGCCCGCAGAATTTCCCGACCATCCGGCTGGCGCAGTTTGCGGCGTTGATCGTCAAATCCAATCATTTGTTTTCCAAAATGATCGAGATAAAGGATGTCGCTTATCTGCGTAAGCTGTTCACCGACCTGGGAGTTAATCCTTATTGGGAAACGCACTACCGTTTTGATGCAGAATCGAAGCCGTCGTCAAAAAGTTTGGGCGAATCTTCCATAGATATTCTCTTATTAAATACATTTGTGCTATTTTTATTCAGTTACGGCAAACGCAACCAGCAGGAGTATTTTATTAACCGCAGCCTGAAATTGTTGGAAAAATTACCCGCTGAGGAAAATAATATTGTAACAAATTTCGGTTTGCTGGGTATAAAGGTTAATACCGCGTTTGATTCGCAGGCTTTGCTGGAGCTGAAAAACAATTACTGCAGTTATAAGAAATGCCTGCAATGCGGCGTTGGAAATAAGATACTAAAAATGGTTTGACATGTTGCAACGGATAATTACATTTTTTGAAAGGTACTCTTTTGGTGTTTGCACCTACCTGGGCGAACGCTTTAATATCTCTATCTCTAAAATAAGGTTGTTTTTTATCTACTCTTCCTTTTTGGCTGTCGGTTTCCCGCTGATATTTTACTTCTTCGCGGGTATTGTGCTTGATTTTCGCAAGTATATTAAACGGAAGCATACCAGGGTTACGGATCTGTTTTGAACCCACTTCTTGTCATTCTGAGCGCAGCGAAGAATCTATTGAATATTATTGATCGGAGGCGGCCATTCCATCAAATCACCATTTAAAAAGCGCCAGTTAGGATTTTCTTCCGCGACCAATTTGTTTTTCTTTTCGCGCGTCCAGCCCTTTATTTCTTTTTCCCGATCTATAGCATGGTCTATATATTGATGCCGCTCATACCAAACGAGATAAAAACATTTGTATTTCTTTGTAAAAGCCTTCTTATGATCAGTTCCAAAGTAATGTTCTGATAAGCGACGTTCTAAATCATTTGTTACACCCACATATAATACGGTTTGCTTAAAATTAGTCAGCATGTAGGTGTAGAAATTATATTGACGCATTTAACTCCGTTAAGGGATAAAATTATGCTCAATTTAGGAATTGTCAATAGATTCTTCGCTGCGCTCAGAATGACAATTAATATAAAAATTGCTCTTCTGAACAAAGTGAAGCATATATTTGAAATTCAATTCTGTGCTCCGGATCAATTCACAATAAATTCTTCGCTACGCTCAGAATGACAAAAAATATTACTTCGCTTTATACACCCGCATCACCTGCCCGCCCCCCGCAACAAGTTTTGTATCGATAACACTTTGATTAGTTACCTGCCTGATCACTTTAACCAAATGATCCGGGGTTGTACCGGCGTCAGGGGCATCGCTGTAAATTTCGGCGATATAATTTCCTGCGGGAAGGAAGGACAACGATGTTTTGATATCATGGGCTGTATTATTACTGATGGTGCCGATGTACCATTCATCTCCTTTGCGGCGGGCGACGGTGACATAATCACTTACTTTGGCGTTCAGCACTTTGGTTTCGTCCCACGTTAGGGGCACTTGCTGCAAAAACTCAAAGCCCTGCTGACCGATGTAGGCATCGGGATAATCGCATACCATGCCCTGCTCGTTTTCCAGTACCACATACATACCCAGCATGTGGCAGCGCGTACCCAGCACCATCGGGGCGGTGTAATGCTGTTTAAAAGTTTTCAGGTTTGCTGCGCGAAATCCACCCAAATGATAATCGGTCGACCCGGCAAGTAAACGGGTAAAGGCGATATTCACATCGGCATCCGGGGTTACAATGGTGTTCCATTTATCATTTTCATAGTTCAGGGTGCCCTCGCGGGTAAATTCATTGGGATAAGTACGGGCGGTGCCGGTAGGTTTATACGCCCCATGAAACTGGATATGCAGGTGGTGCTGTGCAGCTTTTTCTAATATCTCCGTCTGCATGTTTACCATTTCCTGGTCGTCGCGGTCCATAAAATCACACATCAGGCCTTTTATGCCCCATTTTTCGTATTGAGCGAAGGTTTCGTCGAGTTTGGGGTACAATGCATAAAAATGCACCCAAACCCGTATGCCCACACCTATTTTCTTAGCCGAATCACACAACTGCTGCATATCCAAACCCGGTACGGCTTTGGACGGGTCGGCATGCGGACCGGGCTGAAAACCTTCGCCGTCATTTACATACCATTCATGCAATCCGTATTCTACAACGGTATGATAGCCCAACCCATATTTAGCGCAGAAGTTGGTATAGTACATATTAAAATCATAGTTATTCCCCGGCGCCCAGGAAGTATCCGGCGACACATTGCCGTTCCACCAGGGGAAGGTAGTTTTGCCGGGTTTTATCCAGCCCAGGTCTTTTATGCGGCAAGGCTCGCTCAGGTTGGTCAGGATATTCGATTCGATGAACGCCCCTGCCCTGTCACTTATCATCATTACCCGCCACGGACTGTTGTGCGGCAATGTGGCTATTACCTTCAGTTCCTTTTGATGCGGCAATGGCGAGAGCGCACTTTGCACAACGCCATTATGTTTTATAAGGTACATACCCGCATAATCCAGCAGGTTAGCTTCGGTAATAGCCATGTAAACACCATTGGCATATTCAAACAAAGCCGGCATATCCATCAGCGTATCCGGCTTGATCTTGCTCACGGGCAGGCGGTCGTACAGGCCCTCGTGCGAAGTGGTGTAGTTTTCCCTGAAAAGTGTGAGCGCGATTGGGTCGCCCGTAAAATTAAATTGATCGGTCTCATCGGTTATCTCTACTTTATCCCAGCCCGCTTTTGCAGGCATCACATAGCGGAAAGCCGCACCGTCGTTAAAAATCCTTATCTCGATATTTAGTTGCCGCTTAAGTCCGCCGGCTTCTGTCAGGGGAATCATGACGTCGTTGCTCAGGCTGTGCACATGGCTCGAACGACCAATGATAAGATCGTAAGTTTCTTCCATCTTTTGGAACACCGGTTTGCCAAGTGTTACATTTTTGCCAAACTCACCGCCATTTTTGAAGCTGATGCTTAAGCGCGAATTGTCGATCAAAACCTTTCCCTTATAGCTTACGCGATAGACAAGACCATCCTGTCCCGCTTCCAAACGGAATACAATATTCTTATCGGGTGAAGTAACGGATACATTCTTCGCTGCGAACGCTGATGGGGCAGCTATAATGAAAAGGAAAAAAACAATACGGTGGTATATAGTCATAATTTGGTTTGCTGGAAACGATAAATGTAGAAAATTTTCGGCGCGATAACTACCCCGCACCCGGGATAGAAGCGAATACCGGCCCTGTGACTAACGCCCGTGACGTATAAGCGGATAGCCCGAAAAGGTGCCCCCAAATAAAAAAAAGCGTCCCGTATCTCACCCCGGAACGCGATTACCAACTAAACCTCATATCCCACAGATACAAGCTCTTCTATTACTAATAATTACAATGCCAATAATTAACTAATTTATTATCAGCAAATTATAGTTAGAGTCAAATGCCCTATTGCATCAAAAGCGAACATCGCTGTCCGCTTTTGCTCATTTACAGATCAGTTATATATTATTCGGAACGGAGGTTTTTTACGGGATTGGCCACGGCTGTTTTGAAAGCCTCATAACTCAATGTAAACAAAGCAATTGCCAATGACGCTATCCCGGCTGCCACAAATATCCACCACGACAGGTCGATCTTATATGCAAAATCCTGCAGCCAGCGGCTCATGGCATACCAGCCCAGCGGGGCGGCCACTAAAAAGGCGACAAAAACCAGCTTCAGAAAATCAGAAGCAAACAGGGCCATCAGCTGGTTAAGCGATGCCCCTAATACTTTGCGTACGCCAAACTCCTTGATGCGCTGTTCTGCCGAGAACATCACCAGGCCAAGCAAACCAAGGCAGGAAATGAGGATAGCCACCACAGCAAACACGATAGATAATTGCGAAATAATAAGTTCGCTGCTATATAGCTTTTTGTATTCCTCGTCGACAAACTGGTAGGAAAACGGATATTTGGGGTTGATATCCTTATACACTTTAGCCATGCTTGCTATGGCTTCGCGCGTTTTTCCAGGCTGTGTGCGTACGACGATCACGCCAAAGTATTCGCCCTCTTTAATATCCAGCAGGATGGGCTTAATCGGCTCATGCAGCGACTGGGTATGAAAGTCCTTCAGCACACCTATGATATGCCCCTTCTTCGCCCAGGCTTGTACCGATTTGCCGATCGCATCCTTCCAGCCCATTTCTCTAACGGCTTCTTCGTTAACCAAAAAGGCGTCGGTGGAGTCGGTTGGATTCGTCGGGGAGAAATCCCTGCCCGCTGCCATTTGCAGCTTCATGATCTTGACAAAGTCGAACCCTACCGAGGCGGGTTTTACACCGACATTGAAGTTGTTTTGCTTGCCCTCCCACGTTATCTCGTTGTCGTATACCACAAAATTCATGGCCTGTGGCACCTCGGTGGTACGGTCGACCATAGCCACGCCGGGCATTTTCAATGCTTCCTGTTTAAACAGCAGGTATTTGTTCTTTTTTGAAAGCTCGCCTTCGATACGGGTGTATATCATGTTCTCCTTATCATAGCCCAGATGAGCGCTTTGCACATAACTGGTTTGCCGGGTGATAACGATGGTAGCGATCAATAACCATATGGCTAACACGAACTGAAAAATCGTGAGCCCTTTGCGGAACCAGACAGCGCCACGGGTAAAATGCAGCGTGCCCTTTAATATCAATACCGGTTTAAGTGATGAAAGATACAGCGCCGGATAGCTGCCCGCCACCAAACCGGTGATCAATGCCAAACTGATTAGTGATACCCAAAATGACAGGTGGACTAACGGAAAACCAAATTGTTTACCTGTAAAACTATTGAAGGCTGGCAATAACACAACCAGTAATATAATGGACAATATCATGGCCAGGAATGAAAACAGCAGCGATTCGCCAAAAAACTGGCCGACAAGGTTACTCCGGCTGGAGCCGACTACCTTCCGTACACCTACTTCTTTCGCCCGTTTTACAGAGCGGGCAGTGGCCAGGTTCATGAAATTAATGCAGGCAATGATGAGTATAAATACCGCCACTTCGCTGAATATCTGTACATATTCAATACGGCCGCCCGAAGGCTTTCCGTTGACGAAAATGTTGTGCAGGTACCGGTCGCCAAAACGTTGCAGGCCAACGTGGTAGTTTGAGCCTTTTGATATTGCGGGATATATAAAGCCACCGGAAAAAATCAGCCGGTTGCGCAGGGATTGGTTCAGGGCCATTTCTACCTGCTTCGGGTCGGCGCCCTCAGCCAATTGGATATAGGTGTCATAATTATTCGACGACCATTCCAGCATGCTATCCTGCAGCTCCCAGCTGATAACAAAATCAAATTTCAGGGAACTGTTCTCAGGAACATCCTCAAAAACACTGCTGACGATGAAACTGTACTTATTTTCGTACCGGATACTTTTGCCGATGGCATTGGCAGGCGTGCCGAAAAAGACCTCGGCTGTGTGGCGCGATATCGCCATGTTACCCCTGTTGCTGAGTGCAGTAGCTGCATTATTGCCGGCAATAATGGGGAAACTGAACATCTTAAAAAATTCGGAGCCAACCCGGGAGCCATTCATTTTTACGATTTTCCCGCCCACCTCCAAAGTTTCAGGATGCCCCCAGGGAAGGTCGTACCCTGTGGCATAAGCGGCATATCCTGCTATACCCGGTATAGTAGTTTTTGCATCCTCCACCAGGTAACTTCGTTTATAGGGCCTGGTGGTGGTGTCGAACTTCATAGACATGTTATAACTGGCGGAAACCTGGCCCTGGGCGGTAGTTGTTTCATACAAAACATACAGGTTTTTGCCGTTCTGATGGAAGTTATCGGTCCCCCGCTCATCCTGAACCCAAAGGAAAATAAACAGGCAGCAGGTGATACCCATGGCGAGGCCGGCTACATTGATGGCTGCATGAGACTTGTGGCGGATAACATTGCGCCAGGCTATTTTGAGGAAATTTCTGAGCATGACTTCAATAGGTTTTAATGACAAGATTCTTATAAGCGCATTCCAAATTGTTGCCGAACCAGAAGCCAACAAAGCCGGACTTTAATTCGGGATCAAGGTCGTTGTAAACCATAGCAGGCTTATCGTGGTGGTTAACGTACACCGTCAATTGCCTGCCTTTGACTACCGCTTTAACATGGAACCAGGTTTTGGCAGGCAAAGTGGTTTTCGCCTGGTGTTTGGCGTCCTCAAAATCCCACCAGTTGAACTCACTCTTCTTTTCGGGCATGTATTGTATGGCATTGATAGTACCCGACGATGCCGGTCTGAAATAAACCGTTTCGTAATGATGAGCGTCTTTGATCCTGAAAGCAAATCCCAGGTATTCGGTACCGGTTGTTGAGGCTAAATCGAGCTCGATCTCGCCATCAGTAAAAGTCAGTCCTTTCGGGTAGGCAACAGCGCCGAATTTGTAGTTACCGAAATTCTTTTTGATCAATAGCGCCTCTGAGCCTTCATATGCTCCAAGCCTGTAACTTACCCCGCCTGAGTTTGGGATGATCCACTCATCGGGTTTGACAACTGAATAATTGTGCGTCCCTTTGTTTTGCCGGGCGCAGGATATACCGGTTATGGTAAGGAGCAGGGCCACGAATAAAGTTTTCATGTTACTCTTCTTTTTTTATTGATAGATTGGCAAAGTCGGCGGTTGTCAGGTCGGCCCATAAACCCACCTGCCCGTGAGCCCTGTTTTGCAGATTTTTAGTTACCAGCGATGGCCTATTCATCCCGTTTACATAAACCCTAATACTGTCCCGGCTCACGACAATTCGTGCGTGTATCCAGTCTTCCGGTTTGGGGTTTGGCAGTATCTCGTTTTCAAACTGACCTGTATTTTCTTTTCTTAGACGATCGTAAGGATACTCCGGCAGACTCATATACTGCACCGACCACTTACGACGTGAAGTATCGGCATGCTGAAAATTGAAAGGCCGGAAGTATACCACGTCGTAATTTTTCGAGGTATCGGCGGCGTGAAATGCTATTCCGGGGAAGCTATGCAGAAATTCGTTACGTCCCTTAATATCTGCTTCGATCGTTCCATAACTAAAATCGACACCGGTAAGCCACATATTATTTTTGATGGTAATGCCTTTCTTGTTACCATTTTGCGTAGGCTGTGCATCGTTTCCAGGTACTCCGGCCAGCTTGCGTTGCGCGAGCATTTTTTGCAGATCGAATTTTTGGCTAAAGGCCTTGCCTGCACATATAAGCATTGCCAATAAAAAGATGGACCTTTTCATGATCTTAGTTCTTTAAATTTTCTTTTTTTAATCTGGTAAGCAGGCGATCGAACCGCACCCACACAATGCGGCAATCTTTAGGGCTGTGGCCGGTTGAGTAGAACAGGTATTTACCATCAGGTGATACATATTCGCCCCAGCGATGCGCCGGGCCATTATTGATCAGCGGGCCAAGGCTTACCGGCTTTGTCCAGGTTTTACCACGCTTGTGAAAGCTGATCCACAGTTCACATTCAAAATCCTTTGTCTCTTTTGCACTTACAATGATGTAAGATTCATCTTTAGCTACGAAAAAGTCGCCGTCGAAACCGGGCGTATTGATTGGCGGACCAAGGCTTTTGATAACAGTATCCTTTCCCAACATGGTTAGCGAACTTATATCATAATCACTGAAATCGCCCATTTTACCTTTATGCACATTGCTGCCAACGTAACAAACACCGCTGCTGGTCGGCATAAAATCATACAAGCCATAATCCTTTTTCAAATAGACGGCGGGTTGTGTCCAGCCGCCGCCCGGTTTCCGGTGCACTTGCGACACAAACGAATGCTTACCATCTTTCACACCGCCCAATAAATAGAGCGTGTTGCCGTCGGGCGAAAAGGTGGGCGCATAATACAGGGGCAGGAATACGTAAGGGCCGTTCCATTTCCCGTTTTCGAATTTCAGATATCTTATTTTACTTGGTTTGCTATCGAACCAGGTATTGCTGCTGGGGTAATAAAATTCGCGGCCATCAGCCGAGAAAGCTACCCTGTCGAAAGGGAAAGTGTCCCGCTTCATTAATATTTTTTCGGCAAACACCCTTGGTGTATCACCTGGCGGCTTTTGGCCCAGGTAGGCATCTTTGGTATTCCAGATACCTTTTTGCGCGTGCAGACAGGTACACGCAAGTAAACAAACTACTGCTATAAATAATGTTTTCATCTTTTTGATCGAATTTGATTTAAGCCGCAGGGCTGCTTTTAACTCAAACTTAGGTTTTGGGAAAAACCGGGGCAATTCATTTTGAGTTCAAGTTTTTTCAAGTTGCATCAGCTTGAAATAAAATGAATTAGTATAGTTGAAAATATCTTGTCACAAATGCCCCGTCTTGCACGTCTGATTGGATAACTGTATCTTGACAAGTCATCTCCGTTACATGGAAAGTTCAGCTGTAAAACAACTATTGTCCATTATTGAGCAGCAGCTTGACTGGGGCGACTCGTCGCGCTGGCAAGGGAAGGATTTTGAGTTGCTGAACCAGCTTATTTTAGACAAGACCAAAGTTTCGCTAAGCGCCAGTACCTTACGGCGGCTTTGGGGACGTGTTGAATATAATCATTTACCCAGTGGCACTACCTTGGATACTTTGGCCCGGTTTGCCGGGTTTGAGAACTGGAGGGCCTTCGGACGGAGCGTTAATCCCTTACGGGCCAACCCTCCAACTGCTATCGTCAAAAACAAAAAACACCGGGGTATGTGGCGAACCGCCGCATTGCTAATAACGGCGGTTGCGATGATTGGCCTGGTAGCCATGTATGTACGAAAGCCCGCCCCGGTTCCTAAGGGCGCGTTTTCTTTCACCAGCAGACCTGTTACACGAGGCATACCCAATTCTGTTATTTTTGACTACGACGCCAAAGTAAGGCCGTCAGATTCGGTTTTTATACAGCAATCGTGGGACCCTACTACCCGGTCGGTTGTAGATAAGGCACGACATACATTCACTTCAGTTTATTATCGCCCGGGCTTTTATCATGCTAAACTGCTGGTAAATAATAAAATAGTAAAAGAGCATACACTGATGATACCAACCGATGGCTGGCTCGGGCTGATCGCAAACAAACCTATCCCGGTGTACCTGGATACCAATGAATTCATCAGCGGTAATATGATAAACATTTTACCTGCTACCATCATCAAAAAAAACATTCCACTCGGCCCCCAGCCACCAGTTACCGAACTTTATAATGTTGGCAATTTCGCTCCTGTTCCGCTAAAGAATTTTTCATTCAGTGTTAAGGTAAAAAATGATTTTCATGAGGGTGCGGCTGCCTGCCAATTCATCAACATTATGCTGTTTACTGATAACAGCCCGGTTATTATTCCTTTATCAGCGAAAGGCTGCATATCCGACCTGGCCCTTCTTAACGGGCGTTATTTTGAGTCGGGCAAAGACCATGATCTTTCAGGTTTTGGGGCCGACCTGTCTCAATGGGTAAAAGTGGATTGCCGCAGTGCGAAAGATAAAATACAATACTACGTGAACGACAAATTGGTTTATCAATCGCAATTACCACCTTACGAAGAAAATATCGTAGGCATGGGCTATACTTTCCAGGGTACCGGTTCCGTTAAAAATATCAGTTTGAAACTGGGCGACAAGGTGATATTCCAGGCATATTAAACAATAAAATAATTTCCTTTATACTATTATGACCAAATACATCATCCTGGTACGCGAACCCGACGGCCGCGCCAACCAGCCTACTGAAGAACAACAATCGGCACATCGTGCCAACTGGAACAAATGGTTTGAAAAACATGGTCCCACCGGAAATTTTTTAGGCGGAAGCGCACTTTCGCTTAATGGTAAAATGATAAAAGGTCCGGATGCCCAGGTGGTGCACGATATACATAGGACAGGGACAGAAATTGTTGGCGGCTACCTGCTGATACAAGCCGAAAACATGGACAAAGCGGTGGAAATGGCCCGCGAGATACCTGTATTTGAGGTTGATGGCTATTTGGAAGTGCGCGAATTGATGGTAACGGGATAGTTTCACTCGCTCTTCCCGGAGGAAGAGCAAGCGAAACCCCGCTATTGATAACTATTGATGTGTTAAAGACATGGAACGAAGCAACCCCAAACCGGAAGGTATCTGGAATTTGAAAGCTGACCCCGCCGATAGAGGTTACTCCGTTCCCTGCCCGGGGCATAAAGGCCAGGGTTCTTAATTTTTATTCGAGCCGCCCGCTTTTGACAGCCTGCTGTAAGTTATAAACCCTGAATTTTGGGGTATATAACCGGTTTGCCAGTTTTTTAACCCAAGGCGACTGATAGCCAAAAACCCGCCTGATCACTTCGACCGTTGGTGAGCCTTTTGGATAGCCATATTTATACCATGTGAACCTTGAATCATCGATACGGAACGTGTCGGTAAATTCGGCCAGGAAAAGGTCCATTTCAATATCTACAATATCCAGGTCAAGATCGATACTTGTATCCACCGTCAACGCTTCAGGATCGATCCTTGCGATCCGGTACCTTTCGCAGTAGCCGGCAATAAATTCCTTTAATTCGGGCAGTACTTCTTCCATCTCAGACGCATTTGGTGGTGATCAGCTGGTTATAAGACAAGCCTTTTTCCAAACAGGTTGCATCATTATCGAAAAAAAGAAAAAAAAACCGGGTAGCTTTTGAAGAATAGTACTCCGGGGTGTAATTAATTGAAAACTGCATTGGTAAACCTACCTGGCTGTTTTTATACCTACCATGTGATCGGTAAAATCGAGCATATACTCGTTTTCGATAAAAAAATCAAGGCCGAATACCGAAATACCTGTTCCCGAAGTTGCAGGGTTTTCGACAAGTGTAAGGTTTTGGTGATCGCTAACATCATATCCGTAATTAAAACCGGTACTAGTGGAAATAGAAACGCGATTATTGGTAACAAGCGTGAAGATTTGTCCGGGCGGCGCGTTGGGTTCCATAATAAAACTGTAGGGAGAAGTGCCCGTATCAAACAGCATTTCCGCAGCGATATTGTCATTCGAAACGCCTATAAGCCCGGGCATAACAGGTATATAACCATCCCCGTTCAGGTATAGTAACTGCACCACGCTGAAGCCTGAGTTAATATCAGCATTGGTTAACCCCAGGGTTAGTGCGGGTACATAAGTACCGGCATCGGAGAAATGAGACAAACCAAGGGCAGCCATTTTAAATCCTCTTAACAAACCTTTGCCCGGATCGTAATAACTGAAAGGGCTGGTGATATACTCGCCGCTGGTAAAAGTGATATCATATTCCGAGGAAACACCCAATACATCAAACGAATGCGCCCCAAACTGGAACCCTTTATTATTTATGGCTTTGTAGTAAAGGAAAAACGGCATGTGTTTAACTACGATGTTACCATTGGCATCGCCAACGGTAACATCGGCATAGGCCAGGTTGCCGTAAACAGTATCCATGGTATTGTTATCGTCGCCATAAACAACTTGTGAAGTTTGCTTGGTTACCGTGATACCGTTGACCACGGTCGAATCTCCGGAAAAGGTAAAGCCATCAGCAGTGATCATCGATGCCGGTAAAATGCCGTTCGCATCAATTACCATCCCGCCCGAGCCGGTGTCGAACACCAATTTGTAGCCCATAGACTGACTGCCGATCTTTGATACGGCCATCATTAATATACGATGCGAATTGACATTAGTCTCGTAAAAACCAAGCGTTTTCGGCTTTGCAATCTCATCGCCAGGAGTTACCTGTGTTTTACTATCTTTTTTGCAGGAAGTTATAGCAAACAACAATGAACCAGCCGCGATAAGGAGTAAGTTTTTGAGAGCGTAATTTTTTATCATTTTGTTAATAAGTTTAGGATAGTGCAATATAAGCATCTTTTTTCTAATAATTATTGGCTCTAAAGAGAAATTCTTGCCCATCAAAAACCTATTATTGCATCAATTTTAATACGATGACGAATATTAAAGTAATTGCTTTTGATGCCGACGATACACTGTGGGTGAATGAGCCTTATTTCCAGGAGACTGAAAAGAAATTTTGCACGCTGATGGAGGATTTTATGCCGCAGCATACCTTATCGCGCGAGCTTCTAAAGATCGAAATTGAAAACCTTGCCCTTTACGGCTACGGTATTAAAGGCTATATCCTGTCGATGATAGAAGCGGCGTTAAAAGTGTCCGGAAATACTATCAGCGTAAGTGCCATTGAGAAGATCATCGGTTTTGGAAAGGAGTTATTGAACGAGCCCATCGAACTACTGGACAACGTAAAAGAGGTACTTGAGGCCCTCAAGGGCCATTACCGGATTGTCGTGGCCACCAAGGGCGACTTGCTGGACCAGGAAAGGAAATTAAAAAAGTCGGGGTTGAGCCATTACTTTCACCACATCGAAGTGATGTCGGAAAAGGGCGAAGCCGATTACCGCAAACTGATACGTCACCTGGATATTCCACCGTCTGAATTTATGATGATAGGAAATTCCTTAAAATCGGATGTGATCCCCGTACTCAATATCGGCGGCCATGCTATCCATGTCCCATACCATACCACCTGGGCGCACGAGCATGTAGAAACCAACCTGGAACATGCCAATTTCAGGCACGTGGAACACCTGGAAGAAGTGCTGCCGCTCCTGTTAAAATAGCCGCAACAAACAACGCCCTTCATTTGTCGGCCAGATCACCTTCTGACGTGATTTCCATCATTTTTTTGCGGAAAAGAGCGGCCTACTTTTGTAGCAGCAAGCTATTACGATTGACCGGCTTTCACTATGCTCAATTAAAGCACGCCTGCTTTTAAAAATAATTCAAAACTATACTAAACCTGGAACCAATAACATGAAAACGATTAACGGGGCGGCAGAAGCAAAACAAGAGCTGGAGGAAATCCAAAGTAAATATGATATATTTTTCAGAGTAACGGACAAACATATTTTAGACTTTTTTGAGCTGAAGTTCACCCCACAGGCTACACTAAAATTAAAAGAAGACTGCAAAGTGCCTTTTACGTTAATTAATGACCTGAAAAAGGCTTTTGTTTTTATTGAGAATTAGCGCCCGGCTACCTGCTCTATTAAACTTCCTTCTCCAGCACCATCAATTCAATGTGAGCTTTCGGCACCCCAAAGCGCGTACCATCGTGAAAGGGCTCCCGCTTACCTGTATCGACATATCCCCTTCTCTTGTACCAGTCTATCAACTCGGTGCGTGTCGTGATAACAGTCATAAAAATAACCTCGCAATTAAGTTTGTGGCACCATATCTCAGCCTCGTGCAGTAACTGCCGCCCAATGCCGCCAGCCTGCAAGGTTGGCGATACGCTAAGCATACCCAGGTACAGGCGTTTGTTACTTTTAGGCTCCAGGTAAACGCAGGCGATTATCTTTTCTTCGCTGTTGCAATATTTTAAAATGGTGATGCCATCAGACAGCAGGTAACCCCTCATGGTTTCCTCGTCGATGCGAATGCCATCAAGTAAATGAGCTTCGGTGGTCCATCCCGCCTGCGACGAATGCCCGCGGTAGGCGCTGTTAACAAGTGTGGTTAGTTCAGTTATATCGGCAATTGTAGCTTTAGTAATTGGCATGGCGCAAACCTAATTGTTTGCAGGGAATAGAGCAAATTTTGCCGGAAGCCTGCTTTGCTGCGAAGCCCCTCCTTTCGGGAGGGACTTTTTTAAAATAAACTCACAACGAAGTTACCTGCTCGTCCGCTTTATTGGCTTGCAGCGACACATGCAAACGAATATCCTTATAGATAAAAGTATTGTACTTGATATTATCGGTGGCGATATTAAAATCCTTGCGGTTCAGGGCAATGTCAGCCAGGCCGGAGAAATTCTCGTAGTTACTTTTGACAACATCAGCAGTAAAAACAATTTGTTTGGTAACGCCATGCAGGGTGATATTACCGAGAACAGTGATGAAATGATGCACCTTTTCCGATCCGTGATCCACGGAAACTATCTCGAGCTTTGCCTCAGGGAACTTTCCAGTATCGAAGAAATTATCGCCCCTCAAATTATTTTCAAGCTTTTGCTTGTCGGGCGACGACAGGTCGGTTACTGCCAGCGCGCTCATATCGATCAGCACTGTTCCTTTAGCAAGCTGTCCGCAATACATAGTGAGTGTGCCAGACTTTATCGCGACTGTTCCGGTATGGGCGCCGGTAGTCTTTTCTGCCTTCCAGCTAACAGCGCTTGATGCAGGATCGACCTTTAATACGCTTATACCGCCGGCTACCGCTACAGGATTGATCGGTTTGCTACCCAAGGCTCCGCCGAGGATAAGCAGGGAAATAAATAATGTTTTCATGATCTTTTGTTTTAAAATTCCATGACAAGATTAGGCAGCCCCGGCAACTACAGAAAATAAAGTAGACCAAAGCCTGAATTAATAGATGTATATTGAGGTGTGAAATGGGCCGGCAACGTTTGTCTATTAAATGTGGTGTTGGTCTATTCAATTAACCGTTTGTCTGTTTTATACTGATCATTGCAGAAAACATTCTCCCATGAACTTAAAATTGCCGACTACCAAAAAATTGCTGCACCTGGCATTCTGGATCGTCATTACCACAATATTCCTGTATGACCGGCGCTACCTGATATTAAAAGCAGGGCTCGGCCACTTTGCTGAATGTACTATAGTAAGGCTGGCGCTTATTATATCGCTATCGTATTTCCATATCTTTTACTTGATACCCAAATATTTTTCGGCACGCAGGTATCCGGCCTATTTCGGCTTACTACTATTATCGCTTTGCGCCTATGTAGGGTTGCAAAGCCTGTATGATTTTTACTTATACGGCATGGTGCTGAGTTGGAGAGTGTATAAGAATTTTTGGGCATCCGTGCCTTTTAATCTGCTTACCACTGCCTGGTATTTGGCTGTTACCGTCGCCTTTAAGCTTAGTCTTGATTGGTACCAGCAACGGCAGGAATTAAAACAACTACAGGAAGAGTTGAAACGCGACGCCTCCATCATGGTCACAAGCCATACAGAAACGGATTATATCTTCCTGAAATCGGGCACCAAAAAGATCAAAACCCCGCTCGATTCTATTTATTATATACAAGGGCTGAAGGACTACTCAATCATTTATACCACCGAAGGAAAGATCATTGTAAAAGGTTCGCTAAAAATTGTGGAAGATATATTCCCGCCCAAACATTTTGTACGTGCGCATAAATCCTACATGGTGGCCAATAGCAAGATAAAACACCTGCAGGGCAATAAACTGGTGCTTACTAATAATGAAACAATACCTATCGGGCGCAGTTACCGGCATATGCTGGCGAGTTAACTTCATTCCAACCCCTCTCCATGAGTTTATGAAAATGCATCGAATAGGACCAGGGGGCATTATAGGCGATTACATTTTACCCAGCAATATCATCGTCAGCATAAAAACATCGTAGGCAATATGGAAGAAGATGGCATACCACAGGTTGCTTTTAAAGTGGCGGTAAACCGCTGTGATCACGAGTGCGAACAGGAATATCGCCACCACTGCTCCCCAGCCCTCCTGTATGTGATACAATGCAAACAGGGCTGCGGATAAAATGCCGCTGGCGGAAAGTACCGTTCCTTTATCGCCGATTATCGTTTTCAGGCGGTTCAGTACGAAACCGCGGAAGGCAATTTCTTCATAAGGTATCACCAAAAATGCGGCAAGCAATATCAATAACAGGTATTTAACTACATTATGCTTCAGGTAAGCGAAATCGGTAAGGTTTGGGTGCCTGAACCCTAAATGGATTAGAAAAGGGCCCAGCAAATAAAAATGAAAAATAGCGTAAACCACCCCTATAGCTCCGCCGATGTAAAAGGTGCGCCATTTCAGATCGGCAAAGCGAAAACCTATACTTGCATAGCTTTCGCCGTTAAAATTAAGGTATACCCATATCATCCCTAACACTACAAACGGATACGCATACATGGGCAGGTGCCCGTAATGCGGGAATAGCATTACAAAAGCGATGAGAACTATATCCAGGATGATACGCAGGCTATTATTCTTACCCTTCATAATATATTAAAGGCAAAAGTGTATCAGTTTATTTATAATATTTTGCTTTGGATGTGGTTTGCATCTTCCCAAACACACAAAATACGGTTGCCCGGAAGGGTAAGGGTTTTCAGATAGGCTCCCTTGCCTACTGTTGTTTCCTTATTTGTTTGCACGTTCCTGTATTCTATAACATCACCGCTGGTCAGGGCTATGATCGGTCCGTTCTTGTCCGGGGCGATGCTACAGTCTCTTCCCTTGCCTATCTCCTTCTCGTTGCCACCAGGTTTGCAAAAGTAAACCATCCCCTGCCGTTGCCAGGTGGTGTTAATGGTATTGTCAGTATTAAAGGTCAACCCTCCGCCATCCATGGGGCAGGCGTTAAGCGGCCAGGTGCCATTGCCGAGTTTTGACGCGTCACCAAACACCTGGCCCTTATTTTTAGAGGTAATCAAATAAAGATCGCGGGAGCCGTTGAGCCAATTCCTGAACATGATAGCGACATTCGCCCCTTTTACTGCTATCGATGGTCTGCAGCATTCACAAACGTGCCCATCTGGCGATTGATAAACAAGCTTATTTTTGAACCATGAGCCCTTCCCTGCCGCCATTGCAGAGAAAAAGATATTATTCTTTCTCCCAACCCGCAGGTCGAGCCAGGTGGCATAAAAGTTATCCTGGTTGTCGCAGGCTATATTCATTAAGCCTTCGGGAGCCGACGACCTGGCATCGTTAACAAACCCTTTATCCTGCCATTTTCCTTTTTGATGATCGAGTATAAAATAATGGATATCGCCCAGCTTATCCATAGCAGTAATTACACTGTACCGCGCCGAACTTGCGAGTTGTGGCCCGCGCGCCATGCCCAGGTGCATTTGCGGGACATGGCCGACAAGTACCGGGACCGAAAAGGATGTACCTCTATCGGCAGAGGCGGAGCAAAATATACTATCGTTTCGGCCAAATACAATACGGATAACACCCTGAACACTGGTACTTACCTGGGGCTGACTCCCCTGCCCGATCACTTTTGTAACGGGCTGGGCATTTGCTCTAACTGACAGAGCTATTACAAGCAAAAGCAGCAGGATATATCTTAGTTTTACAGGCACAGCCGTCGCAACAATTCTCAATTGGTTCAGCATGGCCTTACAATTTGCGGTAATCCTCGCGTACGGGACTGAAAACATCCAGCAGCTTACAATCGGTTACCGCAATGCCGCTATGGTATGCTTCGGAAGGTATAAGCGCATACATGCCGGGGTCGAGCACCTGGGGAACATCGTTCACCGTTAGCTCAAACTGACCCTCCAATACAAAAGTATATTGCTGATGGATGTGCTTGTGGCGTGGCACAGCGCGGCCCGCTGCTACCTCGATGAAGTTGATAGTGTTAGTCTCGGTGTGAATCAATTTGGAAAAATATCCGGGCGCTACTTCTTTAACCGCGATATCGGCGAAATATTTGAAAATATTGGTGTCCATAAACAGGCTTTGAATGAGCGGTAAATATACGATTGAAAGAATGCCGCGTTAAACGATTTTCTAAAATTTAAACTAAATGCTATATTAGTACTAATGAAACTTATCTTATCACTCCTTTGCCTTACCCTCGGGGCATCCACCTCGTATGGTCAAAAAACGATTATCTATTATGATATGAATCTCCATGTTGTGGCCGATTCAAACCAGGCCGCCTCCAAGGTGATATTGAGTAAGTATAAAGATGACACTACTTTGTGGGCTGCCATACAGTACACGATCGAGGGCAAGTTGATGGTAGAGGGCGTGTATAAAGACCGCGAATTAACCACGCCAAGCGGGCAATTCAATTATTATTATAATGATGAGAACCAGCACTACCTGAAACGATCGGGCGTGTTTTTTAACGGCTTGAAAAATGGCCAGTGGATAGACTATTTTGGTAATGGCAAAATAATGCAATTAATAACATTCCGGGGCGATGTGTTGAATGGTCTTTACGAACAGTTCGACGGAGACGATAATACTCCGGTCATAAAAGGGAATTATTTGAACGGCAAAAAAAATGGCGAGTGGATTAGCGGCGACCAGATAACCACGTATGATGAAGGGATTTTTATAAGATCGGTCACCAATTATGCCTACAGGCGTAAAGAAGCCAGATGGAGCAATCTGCTGGACAGTATAGCAGCATCAAAACATATTGTTAACGCTATACAGCCGCCCAACTTTAAAGATTATATGTGGCAAAAGCTGTCTGCTTATTTTAACACACATGGAAATTGGGAAAGTATTACATCAATAGCGATCCAATTTACGATAGACGAAAAAGGCAAACTTAGCAATGGAAAGGCCCTGGCTGAAGTTGACAGCGAATTACAGGCAAGAATAGCCAAAGTTATTGATATGGCGCCTGCCTGGACTCCCGCCAAACAAAACGGCAAACCGGTAAGCCAACTTTTTACCTATACTTTTTCATTGCACCGTAGCGTCTTCGCCCCACAATAGCATTCAACAAAAAAGGCCGTCCGCAATTGCGGACAGCCCTTAACACTATGTAAACCTAAACCTATTATGAAAAAACTTTATTCGAGGCCGGCCAAAGCAACCTTGCCTGCCTGGTCCACAATTTTGTTCTCGGTGTTGTGAGCTACCGAAAGGCCGTTATTAATAACCATCGCACCTAAAGTACGGTTCACGCCAAATTCTTCAACGGCGCCGCTTAATTCGATAGTGGCGCTATCCCTCAGCGTAACGTTGGCGCTGTAGGCATCAAAATCCAATTTGGCAGATGCATTATCGTGCAGGTCGATATTAAATTCGATCTTCGAAACCTTGCCGAACGATTTTACCTCAGCGTTGTCAAATGCTGATATAGCATGTAAACTTTCAGAGCTAACCCATACGATCAATTTTTCAGGGCTGTAAGAAGATATGCGCAGAACGCCATTTTTGCTTTGCACCAAAGCAGTCTCGGCGTAGTATTTGTTGTAAACAGTCACCTTTTCGTCGGCATTATCTGAAATAAACAGCTGAACGTTTCCGCGAACTTCGATCTTATTAATGGCTTTGATATCATTCAAAACAGTGTAGTTACTGCCGGCTGAAGCAGCGGCGTAAGTGTTTTTGGTAAATCCTGCTAATGCAACGAGTAACAGGGTTAAGGATAAAATTTTGGTTTTCATTTCCTTTTGTATCTTAATTATTTCTATATAAACCGATTGGTATTTTTATCCGGTTTAATATGCCGCAAAGGTGAGATTTTATTCGACACGATTTATCATAATAGTGTCACAAACACACTAAGATAAAAATAGTGATTATTTATTATAATTAGCTAATAATCAACAAATTATTACACGCTATTTTAAGCAAATCAGATAAAAATCAAACAAGCTTTTCATCGTTTAGCAAAAAAATACCGCGCGTTTTGATTCGTACAGCGAAAATTTTTATACTATACCTAACCGATAAACGGGATATTTTAACCCCGTTATTAAAAGTGATCTGCATCATATTCAGGTTTACCCGATAAGTGCTAATTTTATACCTGCAAAAACTTATATCGACCCAACAGGTTAAACAGCTATTATGGCCTTTATTGATTATTACAAGATACTTGGCATTGACAAAAGCGCGTCTGAAAAAGATATTAAATCGGCTTATCGTAAGCTGGCGCGGCAGTACCACCCCGATCTGAACCCGAACGACACCGAGTCTAACAAAAAATTTCAGCAGATAAACGAAGCCAACGAGGTTTTAAGCGACCCCGAAAAACGCAAGAAGTACGATAAGTACGGAGAAAACTGGCAGCACGGCGAAGAATATGAAAAATACTCGCAGCAGCAACAAGCACAAGGCGGGCAGCAGTACAGGGGCTTCGGTGGAGGCGGCGGACAGGGTTTCGAGAACTATGAAGATTTTGGCGGCAGCGGTTTTTCCGATTTCTTTGAGCAGATGTTTGGCGGTGCCGGCGGACGCAGTAGCGGCAGGCAAGCCAAATACCGGGGCCAGGATTACAATGCCGAACTAAAACTAACGCTGAAGGATGTTAGCGAAACCCACAAGCAAACACTCGCTGTTAACGGAAAGAATATACGCATTACTATACCCGCAGGTGTCGAGAACGGGCAGATCATCAAAATAGCCGGACATGGCGGGCCGGGTGTAAATGGTGGCCCCGCGGGCGATCTGTACATTACCTTCCTGGTGGCAGCAGACCCAAACTTTAAGCGTGACGGTGCTAATCTTTACACTACAGCCAAACTTGATCTTTATACAGCGGTGCTGGGCGGTGAGGTAACGATTGATACCTTAAGCGGCAAGGTGAAGATCAAAGTAAAACCCGAAACGCAGAACAACAGTACCATCAGGCTTAAAGGCAAGGGGCTGCCGGTGTACAAACACGAAGGGCATTCAGGTGACCTGCTGGTAACTTATGATATACAGATGCCCGTTAACCTGACCGAAAAGCAAAAAGAGTTGTTTACCGAACTATCAAAATCCAAATAGCATGGCAACGAAAGGATTAATAGAAGCTAAGGAATTTTGCACCTATCATCACGTCGAGTATACATTTATCGATTCGTTAAGTCAGGCGGGTTTAATAGAGATAAGGGCAACAAGTGAAGGAACCTATATTCCCGAAACTGAATTGCAAAAACTCGAACGCATGGCAAGGCTGCATACCGAACTTGAGATAAACCTGGCGGGCATTGAGGCGATAACCCATTTACTGCGACGGGTGGAGAGTATACAGGAAGAAACGCGAAACTTACGCAACCGTTTAAGGCGGTACGAAGAAGATTAAATAGCCCATGCCCGGCCTGAACCTGACCCAACTGCGGCTGCGAAACCAGCATTTAAACGAACCCGGGTTTACCAAACCTGCCGAAGTAGTAAAATGGCTTGGTGCCGTACAGGCGCAGGACTATGCCGGTGCAAAATGGGCTATTGGTCAACGGCTTATGAATGGTTCCGACAAAATAATTGAGAAGGCTTTCAACGATGGTGAGATCCTGCGGACGCATGTAATGCGCCCCACCTGGCATTTTGTTGCGCCCCAGGATATACGCTGGATGCTGGACCTAACAGCAGCGCGTGTGCGGGCTATTGCAGCCACCAGGCACCGGCAATTGCAACTGGATGAAAAGGTTTTCTCCAAATGCACCAACACGTTAACCAGGGTATTAGAGGGCGGTAAACAACTGGCGCGTACACAACTTATTGATACATTAAGAAATGCCGGAATAAAAATAGAAGAACAGCGCTTTGTTCATATTATGATGGAGATGGAATTGCGCCAATTAATTTGCAGCGGTGGCACAGAGGGAAAACAACTAACCTATACACTACTTGACGACCGCGTGCCGAAGACAGCGGCAATAAGTCGTGATGAAGCGTTGGCAACAATGGCCGGCCGTTATTTCGCATCCCACGGGCCCGCTACTCTACAGGACTTTGCATGGTGGAGCGGACTGACGGTTGCCGACTGCAAAGCCGGGCTTGAAATGATAAAAAGCAACCTTGTAAATAAAGATGGTTATTGGTTTGCCGATCCTGAGATCGGCACAGTGAAGCAGAACAGAGCCTATTTGTTGCCTAATTACGACGAATATATTGTCAGTTACAAAGACCGCAGCGCCACCATCCTTGAAAAGAACATCGATAAAGCCGATCCGCGGGGCACGATATTTAATCACACCGTTATAGTCAATGGTAAAATAGAAGGTATCTGGAAACGGGAACTTAAAAAAGAAACGGTAATTATTGATATTACGCCATTTAAGTTATTAAGCAAGCAGGCCAATGCTGCTATTGACAGCGCAGCCAAAAGATACGCCAAATTCCTTGAACTAAAGGAGGCCGTGGTAAAAGTGCACTATTTCAGAATTTGAAATACTGGTTTTGTATAGCATACAACACCAGTCCGGTACGCGACTTCAGATTTAATTTCAGGAACAGCGCTTCCCGATAATTGTCCACCGTGCGGGGGCTTACGAACATTTTATCGGCTATCTCCTTATAAGTAAGTTCGGAACAGCAATATTTAAGGAATTCCATTTCCTTTTTTGAGATATCTGTACCAATATCCCCATCGGCCACGGAGCGGACCAGTTTACCGGAAACCATATCATTGATATAGACTCCTTTAGCGTGGATCGTTTTTATAGCCTCGAGCAGATCCCGTGGCTTCGATTCTTTCAGCACATAACCGCATGCCCCGCATTTGATCATTTTTATAACCGCCTGATCGTCCTCGAACATACTCAATGCTAAAACTTTTACAGCAGGGTGATTTTTTTTTAGCCATGCCGTGGCTTCATACCCATCCATCACAGGCATATTAATATCCATTAACATAACATTTGGAGCCGGGTATTTTGCCAGGGCCTCCTGCATTTGCAAGCCGTTTTCTGCTTCAAACACAACCTGCAGGTCATCAACAAACTCGCCCATCAGGCTGGCCACACCATTCCTGAACAGCGTATGATCGTCCACTATAGCAATATTTATTTTTTCAGCTTCCATTTTTTTAAGGATAAGGAATAAATATGTCAATGCAGGTGCCTTCGCCACGTTGGGATTGTATAAATACCGTACCGCCAACTATCTCCGCGCGTTTCTGGATATTTTTTAAGCCCATACCCTTTTGTTCTTCGGGCAACTGATCAATTTCGAAACCTTCGCCGTTATCAATCACCTGCAGCCGGATTCCGCCCTCCGGATAGTCCAGTTTAATGGTGATCTCGCCTGCGCCGGAATGCTTGATGATATTATTTAATATTTCCTGCATAATGCGGAACAAGATCAGGTCCTTATCCGCATTACTGGTCAAACATTTCTCACCGCAAACATTATAGCTTATCGCAAACCGGCCCGACTTTTCTATCCAGTTGATCTCGCTGCGAATGGCTTCTTCCAGCCCTTGCTTTAACAGCTGCTCGCCATGCAGTAATTTACCCAGCTGGCGCATTTCTTTGATCGACTTTAAATTCAGTTCGATAGCAGCATCAACCTTTTGTCGGGCTTTATCCGGGTTGTCCAGTTCGATAGAATTAAGTGTGAGGGACGTTAAACTCAGCAACTGGCCGATGTTATCATGCAGATCGGTACCGATAGTTTGGAGGGTTTGTTCCTGGATCTCGAATTGGGTTTGCAATAGAATGTTTTGGAAGCTGGCTAGGTCTTCTTTATGACTTCGTCTTTTATTATAATATAAAATCGCCGTAATAATAATAATGGCAATTAACAGGATAAAAAATATACTGATCAACTCTACACCATTAAATATTTCTTGTTTCTGATTCCCCATATGACCCCTATGATTATTGAGTTGTAAAATATATAGTTTAAGATTTGGAGTATCTTGCCGTATTCACTTAAAGCCCTCACACTGTCCTGTTCAAGAATGATCGGTAGCAGACCTATAAAAACAAAAGCCCCCCCAAAAAAAATCATGACCCCAATAGCGATCCAAAAGTCTGCATGCATATAAATAGATTTATTGTCATCTATTTCAAGGTTGTAAAGTAAATGAGTGTAAATTATAAGTAACAAAAATCCTTCTAAATCAATATTAAGAACGGGAACTTCTCTAAATTGATAAATAAAGACAGAGGTATAGGCTCCAAAAATGATAAACAGCGGTATTGATAATTTAACCCATTTTTTTAGCATTATGTTACGGCAACTTATTATAAAGTAAATAGAAAATAAGGTATATTCAAGGAGGTTGAATATATCTGTGATCAGAAAAGATAGCTTATAATTCTCCCTTGGAAGTTGGCTTGTAATGAGCTCCTTTACTAATGTTATTGCCAGTAAAATAGCCAGCGCAATAAATTGCTTTTTCCCCTTTTTAAATAACAAAAAGGCTAACACCGTCCCGGTTGTTAATAGGCTATAATAATATATTTCAAGTATATTCATTGTCAAGCAGGTGGAAATAAGGTTTCATCAGCGATAAATTACGCTTTTAATTCCGTTTTACTCCACGCTTGCTTAATTTACATCCAAATTTCAAGACCGAATTTTTTGTTGCTGCTATTGCCCGGTTCCTGGTGAGCCAGATGGCGGGCTTGTCTGAAAGTTCTGTTCGATCTTTTTGTTTTCAGCTTTTTCATCTGAATTGTTGCCGCTTGGCTTGCCATATTTTGCGATATTGAGTAAAACAAATCGGTCAAAAAATTTACTACGAGTTTTCGCATTCTCGACCCTCTGTTCCGCCATCTGTGTACTCCCATTTGTAAAGTTATAAGGCGGTGGCGGCATATATTCAAGTGTCAATGATTCGGTATTGACATCTTGACCTGATGGCATGTTGGCGTTAGGTGTTGCAGATCCTGCATTGTAATTAAGATCATACCCCTCATCGTCTACCCCCACAGCTATTAGCGAAACATGCATGTATGGATCATTGAACTCGGGAGCTGTGCGGGCGCATAGATAAAACCGCAGACCTTCACAGCCAGGCTGACTAAGAGTTTTCAATATCATATCTTTTTCAAGAGTAATTCCGTATTTTAAGTTTAATAACGCACCATGTCTTTTCTTTGCACGACTGTGGAACTGTCTAAAATGCGCTAGTAATTTATCTGAATTCTCAATGGTAGCGGCAAGCTTTTCCGCTTTTTCAAGAGCTTCTTCATCGTCTTTAAAAAAAGTAATTTCGAAATGATTTAAAAAATTTTTAATAAAATGTATAGCCAAGTTTGCATCGACGGGCCTTCCCGCATGTCCTGTCAGGCCAGGAAGGTTAATACTTTGGCCCATTGAATTTACTTCCATTGATTTAATCTTTGGGATATCAGGCGTGGTTGTTTCGGTATTAAAACATGCCGTATCAACAGTCCATTTGAAATTATTGGCTTTCATATCGTTTTGGTTTTAAGGTGAACTAATTTAATTAATTAACCCCACTAAATTCCTAAATAACAGTCTTTTAGCCACCGTTTTTTCACCCGTTTTTATACCGTGAAAACACCCTGCCAGAAAAGCTATTTCTGCGGTAAAACATTAACAATGCAGTTCTGAGATTTGGTTGTTATTCAACAACCGGGAAAGCCGAAAACGGATTCAGAGTAAGCAATCATCTGCGTATCATGAAAAAAATCATACTGGGAATTGTCCTGATCTCCATTATTAATACAGCTTTTGGGCAAACCGTTGACTTAAATGGAGTGACATTTGGTTTTGGAGCGGGTTACAGCCACACATTTGACAAAACTTATGATTATTCCCTGACGCCTGACGCAAATCACAATTTAAAACTACAGCCTTTAAGTAAGGATGGGTTTGTTATATCGTCTGTTATAATGGTCAAACTAGGGAAGATTGCAGTTAACCAGGATAACAACAGTTTTGTAAAAAGTGCAAGCAAAGGTACTAAAGCTAATTTTTGGGAACACATGTCTATCAACCTTGCCTTAAATCTGGTAAATGTGGCACCAGATATATCATTTAACAAGAATATTGATGGTGGTTTAGGATTAGGATACTTCATTTCGGACAATTTGCAGGTTGCGGTGTTTTACGACGTTTCTAGAGTACGCCAACTTAGAGACTATGTTATAAGTACCTATCAGGATAAATCAATCCCAAATGGGACTGATGGAAATTACAATTCATTGGATGCTAACGACAATAACTTATTCTACAATAAAACCGTTAGTGGGTGGTCGGTTAAGCTAATCTTTTCAATAGCCAATAAAAAGGCCGATTGACTATCGCGTCCCGTTAATGCAATCAGTTTACCCTCAATTACAAAATAGTGATAATCACCCTAAATATCACCACCCGGAAGCTCTTCTCCTGCCGGGCTTTTTTTATACATTATGGGCTGCTGCTTCTTTGGCCATCTCGTGGATGATCTCATCAAGCCTGTCAACTTCGGCTTGCAGGTGGGCGAGCACTTCCGCGTCTGTCGGGTGATCCTTTAACATTTTGGCCAGCGCCTGCAGGTTAGCCACCGGACTGCGTATCAGGTGCGATTGCTTCCAGGCCATGCCTTTGATGCTTTCGATATGGTTTTGGATGCTGTCGTAGGCCTCCTGTAAATTTTGTTCGTACGCCTTTCTTTCGGTAATGTCATAAAGAGCCATCAGGGTACCCAACACCTCATTTTGCTTGTTGGTGATGGGCGATAGCCTGACGTCGTACCATACTCTGCCGCCCGATTTTTCAGGATAATCGCTTTCATAATTGATGTGCTGCCCCTGCGACACCCGCTTCAGGAATTCGGTAAATTGTGGTAATCGTTCCCGGCGGAAAAAATCGGCCAGGTTATCTCCTTTTTCCGGCACATGATTGTATTGCGCAATAACAAATTCTATAGCTTTCTGATTAAATGCCAGCACCTTCAACTGCGTGTCGAACATGGCATAAGCGGTATCGGTAGTATTCAGGATAGTTTGCAGGTTAGCCTCTGATGTTTTCAACGCTTCTTCGGCCAGTAATTTTTCGGTTATATCATTTGTGAGCGAAAGCCGCACGGGCCGGCCATCAAATATGATATCGTGAGCCGTTATCTGCACATACATCAAAGTCCCGTCTTTTTTCAAATGCCGGATAACGCGTCCATCAGCCGAACTTTTTAGTTCTTCCCTATAGCCTTCAAGCTGCTTGTCCCTGTCCTCTTCGGCACGCAAAGCTTTCACGTTCATTGTCAATAATTCGTCCCTGGTGTAACCATACAACCGGGCGGCAGCTTCATTAACGGCAATGACAGACAGATCGTCCTTAGCTATCATCCAAAGCGGAAGGGGGTTACTCTCAAAAAGCAATTTGTATTTCTGTTCCGATGTTTTGAGCTCTTCTTCGGCTTGCTTACGTTCGGTTCCATCAACCATCGATCCGATGATGGTTGGTACTCCGCCCAAGGTTGCCCTGGTACCATAAAATTCCACCCAATTGGTTGTGCCGTCCTTTTTCAGACCCATCACCTCGTAGTGCACACTTTCTGCCTCTCCCTCCATTCTCCGCCTTACATTTTCAGTTGTAATGTGCCTGTGGCTTTTGTGTATTATAGCCTCTACAGGTACTGTGTTGGTCAGTTCGGCAGGCTCGTAGCCAAATATCCCCGCAAAACGTGGGTTTACATAAATGAATTTTCCATTTTGCACAATGTATACGCCCACTATCGACCTTTCGGCTATCGTTCTGAATTTCAGTTCGGCTTCCTTTAATTCGCTTTCTATGCGTTTTCGTTCCGAAATATCGCGCGCCATAACCAATATCCTGTTGTCCAAAAATTTTTTGACATTGATCTCAACGGTAAAAACCGATCTGTCCTTGCGCATAAACCTTCGTTCGCGAACAATTGACTGGCCCGCTATATCCGGTGATGTGGTCAGCGGGTCCGTTTTCAATTCTTCGGGATCGATAATGGCAACAACGTTCATTTGCAGCAGTTCTTCCCGCGTGTAGCCCGTCATTTTACACATGCTGGCATTTACTTCGGTAAAGTTCATACCAAAATCAAGCACGTAAATAGCGTCTGAGGCCTGTTCGATAAGCGACCGGTACTTTTCCTCACTCCTTATAATTTCGGCCGAGCGCTCGGCTACCCTTTGCTCCAGTCCGGCGTTCATTAATTTCACTTCAGCCTCAGCGTCCGAACGTTTGGTGTCGATCTTGTTCAGCCAGTTGGCCGTGCTCCATAAAATAATCATGCTGACCAGCAGGAAACAGACAGCCAGCAACGAAATGCCTAAATCCAATGCAAATATTCGATAGTGTTGAGTTTGAACCCTTAAAGAACCAAACACAAGCACCATTATGATTATCATACTGAAAAGCCTGCGGGCCAGCTGGTTACCTATCTGTTTACCAGTAAATAACCGGGCAATACCCAACGATGGATTTAACATAGCCGCGGCAATTGATAAAATAAGGAATAGGATGGCTGTATGTGTGGCCATGGAACTTACATACAGCAGCGTATTAAACAGCGACACGCCGTATAAATAACCTATCAGAGCAATGGCGGAAAGTATGCTGACCGCATGAAAGAAATATTGGGCAAGTAAATTGGAAATTCTTCCCTTTGCCGAGAGCAGCAAAAAACCAATGCCAAGCAGCGTAAAATTGACAGCCGCGTTATAGGCCATGCGACCGGGATACAGGTGGTTAGCCGATATTTTCTCCGGATCGTTTATAAATAGTTCATCGATGCCTGAATTAAAGTGAAAAAGGAATTGCAGCAGGGTTATTATCCCCACCAGCGCACCGGCTGCCGATGAAATAAAAAAAACCGTTTTACTGCTGGTTACCCTGGTGCTTTGCCGGGCAAGTAAGGCCCCGCCAAAGAAAACGAAGCACAATGCGGCGTTAAATACCATTGGCACAAATCCAGGTACAATTTCCTTAAGTACCGGCACATGAAATATCCACCCGGACATCACAATAACGCCGGCAATTATCGTAACTACGCTAATTATAGTTATTACTCCATTTTTATGAGGATCGGACATTAATCGGCGTGTAAGTTTTTTTACTTTATAACGATATAAACCCGGTGGGGTTTCATTTCAATTTTACTATAAAGAAACAAGATATTAAATCTACAGTTAAAGACAAAACAAGCCTGCAGATCGGTAGAAAGCAGGTAACGATTATTTCATCGCTTCCCGGTAAGGAAGTTATTTAGCGCTTGCTGTGTAAACTCCGAAAGCACCAGTTCGCCGCTGATAGCCGCACGTTCAGCAAGTACTTGGTCCCAGTCTTCAGTGCCCTCCCATAATATTTCTTTCAAGCCGGCAAGCGCATCGGGATGGTATGAGGCCAACCTGGCCGCTAAAGCATCTACCGCCTCATCAAGAGCGGGGATATCCGCATATACTTCATTATAAAGCCCTTTCTCCTTTGCCCATTGCGCCGTTTGAAAATCGGCCGCACGAATGGTAAGTTGTGAAAATGCGGGCAGGCCAATTTTACGAATTACTGCGGGAGAAATAACAAACGGACCTATCCCTATGGCCAGTTCGCTCAATTTGACAGAAGCAGCTTCAGTAGCTATGCAATAATCAGCGGCGGCGGCTAAACCCACTCCCCCGCCAACAGCTTTTCCCTGTACACGGGCGATAATAATCTTTTCAGATTTACGGCAGGCATTAATAACATTAACGAAGCCGGAAAAGAATTGCGTACCTGATTCCTTATCCCTTATTTGTAAAAGCTCATCGAAACTTGCACCTGCGCAAAAAGTACGCTCGCCTTCACTTTTAAGTACTATAACACGTGTATCCGGACTTTTTCCGGACTTTTCAATTTCTGAAGCTAACCGGCTCAACAGATCAGCCGGCAACGAGTTCTGTGCGGGATGAAAAAAAGAAATGGTAGTTACCCCGTCAGTGGTTTGTGAAGTAACGTTTCCGTTAGGTGATTCAGACATGCCCGGCTATTTATGTTCGAAAAATACGATACAAATATCAACAGATTTTAGTTATCAATCAAAGTCCGCGGCGTTACCTATTGGTTAATGACGCCTGTTCATGACTGCAACAAAAATAATTCAGAATTAATCCAAAATTGCTTTCATATCTTTATTGAAAATATATTAGAAATGTGTATTTTTAGTTTCTAATATAAATTTTTAATCAAGAGGAAACTATTGAGAATTTTAGTGATCGAAGATAACCTGGACATCAAAGAGGTGCTGGATTATATTTTACAGGATGAAGGACATGAGGCAATACCTTGCTCAGATGGGTCGTCCTTGTCAGCACTTGATACCATAAAGCCCGACCTTATATTAATGGACGAGCTATTACTTGGCGTACGGGGCAGCGACCTGATAATAAAACTAAAGGCGGATAAAACAACCCGTGATATCCCGGTAGTCCTAATTTCCGCTGTGCCTCATTTAAAAGGTCTTGCAGAAAAATGCGGCGCCAACGCTTATCTCGAAAAACCTTTTAATATAGATGCGCTAACCGATATTTTAAAAAGATATTCTTAAATACATCCTATTGTTCAGATAACTATTTTTATAAAAAATATGACTGAACATGTTCCACATTCAAAACGCCTGGTTATTTTTCACCGTTACACTATTAGTTAACATTACACCCGGCAACGACGTCCTGTTCGTTGCCTCGCGGAGTATTTCGAAAGGTGTAAAGGCAGGCATGATATCGGCTTTGGGAATATTCTGCGGTTGTTTTGTTCATATCTCGGCAGCGGTTTTTGGCTTGTCGCTTATCATTGCAAAATCAGCGTACCTGTTCAGTTTGATCAAATTTGCAGGAGCGGCATATTTGATCTTTCTCGGCGTAAAAGCGTTAATCACCAAACCGGATACTGATACTAAGATCACGCCCCGGGGCAGCAGCAACTGGAAGCATTTTAAACAGGGCTTTATTACCGATGCGCTGAATCCTAAAGTGGCCATTTTTTTCCTGTCCTTCCTGCCTCAATTTATTGATCCGGCGTCGCATTACTTTAAATTTCAGCTGGGCATGCTTGGTTTATGGTTCAACGTGCAGGGTACGCTGGTGCTATTCCTGCTTGCTTTTATTTTAGGACGGACCGGCGACTTTTTTAAACGAAATCCAAAAGTTTGGCTGATACAGGAAAAAGTAACGGGACTAATGTTCATTGGTCTTGGTATAAAAATGGCGTTGACCTCAAAAAAATAAGCAATGGTTAATATCGAACAAGCCAGCGAGATAGCACTTTCCCAACCCAACGCGGAAGAGTTCGACCACTTTGGCCGACCGGCATTCAGGATAAAAAAGAAGCGGGTGTTTGCAACGTTGTGGCCCGCTGAAAACCGCATGATGGTAAAGCTTACGCCGATAGACCAGTCGGTTTTCCAATCGTTCGATCCTGCTATATTTTATCCTGTGCCTAATAAATGGGGATTGGGCGGAGCCACCTTTGTAGAACTAAGTAAAGTACGGCGGGACATGCTGGAGGATGCTATCCACACTGCATGGGAAACTGCTAACACAAAACCAACGAAAAACAGTAAATAATGAAACGGATAACCTTTACTTTTGTGGTGCTTTTTATATCGGCAAGCGCTTTCTCTCAGACAAAAAACGACGTCTACAATGTCAAAACATTTGGCGCTATAGGCGACGGTAAAAATCTCGACTCCAAAGCCATTAACAAGGCCATCGATGCGGCAGCAAGTAATGGCGGTGGTACGGTTTATTTGCCGGCCGGAAATTACTTGAGCGGATCTATCCATCTGAAAAGCAATATCAGCCTTTACATTGACCAGGGCGCGACCATTATAGCCAGTGATGCGGATGTTTACGACCACGAGGAACAAACGGTGAATACCACCTACCAGGATTACGGGCACAGCCATTTTCATAACTCGCTGATTTGGGGTGAGGATGTGCATGATGTTTCCATACTCGGGCCCGGCACCATCTATGGCAAGGGCCTGCTGAGGGACTATAAAAAGGACAGCCCGATAGCCAATAAGGCGCTTACGCTTTACAAATGCCGCAATATTATTATCCGGGATGTAATCTTTGCGCACGGCGGCTGGTTTGCGATACTGGCAACAGGTGTTGATAACCTGACCGTTGACAACCTTAAAATGGATACCAACCGCGATGGGATGGACATTGATTGCTGCCGCAATGTACATGTTTCCAATTGCAGTGTTAACTCGCCTTATGACGATGGCATCTGCCTGAAAAGCACCTTTGCTTTGGGTTTTGCCAGGGCTACGGAAAATGTGACCATCACTAATTGCCAGGTAAGCGGTTACGATGAAGGCTCGTTTTTGGACGGCACTTACAAACGTACTTCGCAGCCCGAATATGGCCTGCATCCGACGGGGCGCATTAAGTTCGGCACCGAATCGAACGGTGGCTTTAAAAATGTGGTGATCTCCAACTGCACATTCGATTACTGCCGTGGCCTTGCGCTGGAAACGGTAGACGGCGCTTTGCTGGAAGATGTATCCATCAGCAATATCACTATGCGCGATATTGTGAACTCCCCTATTTTCCTGCGGCTTGGTGCCCGTATGCGCGGTCCGCAGAGCACTCCGGTCGGCGAACTGCGCCGGGTGACTATCAGTAACGTCCGGGTTTTCAATGCCGACCCGGATTTCGGCTGCCAGATAACCGGCATACCGCGGCACGACATTAAAGAGATAGATCTCAATAATATCCGCATCTACTATAAAGGCGGCGGCAAGGCCTATGATAAACCTGTACCAGAGCAGGAAAAGAATTACCCCGAGCCGGGTATGTTCGGCCCGATACCTGCATATGGTTTTTATATACGCCACGTATCGGGTATCAAGTTAAGAGATGTTGAGGTTAGCTATTTGGATGAGGATGCCCGCCCGGCTTTCATTTTAGACGATGTAAAAAGGGCTGACATCCATAACATCAAAGGGCAAACCGCGAAGGGAGTTGAGGAGGTGAAAAGAGTTAACGCTAAATAACCTGTTATTGTAACCTGCTTAAGTTTAGCGTAGTCACAACTACACCAAAACTTATAGCATGAGAACAAGACTTTACGGAGCCGCGCTTATTTTGGCACCGCTTTTTTATGGACTTTCCAGCTTTTTCTGGCATACAACCGGGCAATACACTGAATATACGGTTACCTCGGGCATCCTGCTTATTGTTGGCAGCGTATTTTGGGTGTTCGCCTTTGCGGCCTTGTTCGATCTGTTAAAAGACAAAACGCCCCGTTATGCCGTTTGGGGATTCTTTATCGCCGTGTACGGATGCCTTTGCGGCGGGGCAGGTTTTGCTTTACGCGATATTTTCACGCTTACGTTCCATATCCCGCATAAACAAATGCTGGAAACATTTGCGGATTACCCAGTGTTTGACAATGTTGTTTTCTGGATTGGCGGACCGGCATTTCCGGTCAGTTTACTGGTGGTGGGTATCGTATTGACTGCAACGAAAAAGGCGCCCACATGGGTTGGAATAATGATCGCGTTAAGCGGTGTATTGTTCCCGGCTTCACGCATTACACGTACCGAAATGATAGCCCATGCTGCTGACTTGTGTATGGCGCTGCCGATGTTTTATTTGGGGTGGCGGCAAATCACTAATAAACTTGTCATCGAACGATAGAGAGAAATCTTAGCCGATGTGCAGGCGGACGTGTCTCTTTTATAAGATTTCTCCTCGTTCTTCGTCGAAATGACAATGGTTTCTATTAGCGCACTATCTGCCCCAAAACCTCTTCCCTCAAATACTTGCTCATCGGTACTTTGTAATCGCGGATATGCAGGGTATTGCCTTCTATAGTGCCTATCTTATCGATAGCCACGACGTACGATTTATGCGTTTGAATAAATTGTTTAGCGGGCAATTTCTCAAGCAGAGATTTGATCGTAGTGTGCGTGACTATTTTTTTATTATCGACATAAATGGCCACGTAATTTTCCATACCCTCGATGAACAGTATCTCATCAAAATTTATCTTCTCCAGCTTGCCGTTGGATTTTACAAAAATATAGGGTGCTGCATTATCCGGCTGTTCGCGCAAAGCGAAATAATCCCGTGCTTTCCAGGCCGCTTTCAGGAAACGTTCGTAAGGGATGGGTTTCAGCAAATAGTCCATCACATCCAGCTCAAAGCCTTCAATGGCATATTGCGTATAAGCTGTGGTGAAAATAACTTTAGGCGGATTTTTGATAGCACGCAGGAACTCGACCCCGGTAATATGCGGCATCTGTATGTCGAGAAAAAGCAGGTCGACCGGCTGCTTTTGCAATACATCTCCCAATTGCAGGGCGTCTTCACAAACGCCCTGCAGGTCAAAAAAGCCGATCTTTTCTATATAACCTTGTAAGCCCTTGCGTGCAAATGGTTCGTCGTCGGTAATGATGCAGCTTATCTTAGTGCTCATATTGTATTTTCATTTCGGCCTTAAAACTACCATTCCCATTTTCTATTACCAGTGAATGCTTACCGGGGTATAGCAGGTCGAGCCGGCGCCTTAAATTCTCCAATCCTATGCCGCTTGTTTGTGTTGCTGCTGGTTTAATATTCGGGACCGAATTTTCAACCCTGAACCTGATATTTTCGCCCTCAACTTTGGCTTCTATATCCAGATGATAATCCCCGCCTACATATTTGAAAGCATTTTCGACTAAAGGGAGGAATAATAAGGGGTAAACCAATTGCCCGTTCAGTCCTGTTCCAAAATCAACATTGAGTTTTAATTTATCTGTGCTGCGTATTTTTTGCAGTTCAATAAAAGTTTGCAGGTATTCTATCTCCTGCATTACCGGTACCTGTTGCTGCTGGTCGTACAATTGATAGCGCAGCAGCTCCGAAAACTTCTCGATGCTGCGCTTGGCGCCTTCATGGTCCTCGTCCATCTGGAAATAAATGGTATTGAGAGCATTGAACAGGAAATGAGGGTGATATTGTGCCTTCAAAAATTTCAGTTCGGTTTGCAGGTGCTCATTGGTTATTTTTTCCAGTTGCACTTTATTATCTACATAGGCCCGCAGGTAAGTGCTTGTACGCGCTATGCCATAATAAACTATTACATAAAGCGTGGGCACTACATTGATATCTACGATATCCGCCAGGGAAAGCCCGTCGTCTGTAAAAGCCGCCATGGGCGTAAGTATCGCATTCACCAGCAGCAGGTTGACCCCCACCATGATCAGCAACTCGCGCACTACACCCTGGTAACAAAACTGCACCGGCCAGCGCCTGTCGTAAAACCTGAAGAGCCAGTCGAAAAGGGCTATTCCCAGGTAGCCCACCACTATGCTGCAGGCCATTTCAAATTCGTTCAATGCCCAGTCGCGCTTCCAAAACCGCTCGCCTATAACCGTGTCGTGCAGCACCCTTACCGTAAAGTAGATCAGCAGGCCATACAGGGCGGGGAAGATATATTTTCTGAAGAATTTCATTAATAGTACAAATATGATTAAAAACGCCGTTTATTTTACCCCCACCCCACCCTCTCCCTAAATTTAGGGACAGGTGCCGACGAAGGAGCCAGAGTGGTTAAAACTTATGCCGATAGCACCACTACCGTTTTTATTTCTTCCGGTTCAACATGCATTACCGGCTTTGGCTTATCCTTAGGTTTCATACCGAACAGGAACCGCATCAATGCATACGGACGGATAAGCAGGTGATAAATGAGCACCGAAACGAAGAAGGTAGCCGCCGCCAGGAAAATGTATTTAGACAAGATGCTTTCGTTAGGCGCCTGTACCACATAATAAGCTATTATAACCATAGCGGTTTGATGCAGGATGTAGAAAGGGTACACAGCCTGGTTAAGGTAATTGAGCACCTTGTGCTTGTAGTTTAGATAGTGTTTGCCGTAACCAACCAATGCAAGCACCCATCCCCAGCCGATAACGGCCCGCATACCCCTGAAAGTGGCATAAGCAAACTCACTGGTGAAATGCCAGTTTATATTATCTGGTTCAATTTTGTTCCATCGCAAGTAGTTCATCAGCATAAAGCTTAAGAAACCTATGGTTAGCGCAAAACGGCGGTTACGCTCAAGGCTGTCCATCAGTTTAGGCTGAAGGATGCAGAAGAAACCAACCAGTACAAATAAAAGCCAGTAAACAAAATAGCAGCCATCGTGCGCCAGGTCGTTGGTTTCAGGCAGTTTCCAGCTTAAAAGTGCATACCAGATAATGCCGGGCAGGGCCAGCAGGTAAACCAGTTTTCCGCTGGCCAATACGGCAAGTTTGTTTCTGAAACCTTCGCTTGTAGGCGATACCAGCCAGGCAAATACCGGCGCAAACACCAGGTCGTAGATAAACAGGTAAGCGATGAACCACAGGTGGTGCCAGCTAAAGCTGCCTTTGGGGTAAGGCACAAAATTGAATACGCTTGGGTAAAAATCCCAAAAACTACCTTTGAAACCATTGGCCACACGCTCCATATATATCTGCGGTGGTACTACGATGAACATTCCGACCAGCAGCGGGATAAACAGCCGGCGAAACCGCAAGCCGATAAAGTTTAGGCTGCTGCGTTTTTGCATCATGTAATAACTTACCGTGCCTGATATAAAGAACAGCAGGGGCATACGCACCAAATGCATAAAAAATACTACCTCGCTCATCAGGTTGCTGGTTTCCTTGTTTTTGATGTGCCACCAATCGCCGGTATCAAAAGGCATTGCCGAATGAAAGAATAGTACACCCAGTATGGACAGTATCCTAAGCCAGTCCAGGTATGTTTGTCGTTGTGTAGTTTCCATTGTCGTGATTTTTTATTTAAAGGAACCACAATGGCCGCATCGGGTAAACAATTTTTGACCACCGGTAGATTCCTGTTGACCAACGGACGGATTTGCCCAGGTGATTTAGGTTTGATATTGATAAATACATCAAATGTTATAGTTAACTTTGAGTTGAGCCGACTTTCCTAAAAGGCAAACCTATGCTTAAAACAATTTCATTGCTTTGCATGCTATTGGTTTTCACCGGGACCAAACGGGATACTACTAACCCGATACAGGCCACCGAGGCAACTATTAATATGCTGCCTGCAAACCCAATTATTGAGCACGACCAGTACGGGCAGTACCTGAACTTTGATATCAGCATTAAAAATACAGGTACCCATACGCTCGAGCTGGCGGCTATCGAAATGTCGGTAGTAGATGCTTCGGTTAAGACGGTCGTAAAAAAGACGATCAACAGCAACGGACAATCGCCGGGAATAAAAACGCTTGGTAACACCATTATCAAACCGGGAGCAACCATCAGTATTTTTAACCCCTTTTATACACTGACGCCGGATATAAAGATCACCTTCCTGCGGTACGAGTTCTTTTTCAATTATTCGGATTCGCCGCAGCAAGCGGAAAACAACAAGCACAGGATACCGATGGATGTTGATGTTTCGATTGAAAAGATCGTAACTCCGCGGTTGTATATTCCAAAAACAAATTTTACCCTGCCGGCGAAAGGTAAGTTACTGGTTTGGGACGGGCACGACTTTTACTCGCATCACCGCCGCTTCCGCGTAGTGTTACCCGAAAGGCTGGAAAAAGGCACCACCGCCAATTCGAACCGTTACGCGTGCGACCTGGTGAATATTGACGAAAAGGGAAATATGTACCAAAGCGATCCATTCAAAAAAGAGAACTGGTATGTTTTTGGCAAACCTGTGTTTGCGCCGGCGGGGGGTATTATTATTGAGGCGCAAAATGATATTCCGGACAATGAATTTAATAGGAAGGCCGTCAAATCGCCCAATATCCCGGCTGATGCCGATCCGCTTGGCATGGGCAACCACGTGATCATCGATCACGGAAACGGCGAGTACAGCGTTTTGCTGCATCTTGAAAAAGGAAGCGTGACCGTTAGGAATGGCGAACAGGTAAGGCCGGGGCAAAAAATAGGCAACATTGGTTTTTCGGGCGACGCGATATTCCCTCACCTGCATTATGCCGTGATGGACGGCCCCAAGGAGCAGGTTTCGGAAGGTCTACCCTGCTATTTTAATGATTTTAAATTATATCGGGGCAGCGTTTATATCGCCGTCAAAAAAGGCCGCACAGACAGCGGAGATATTATCGAATCGGAAAAATAATTACTTCGGGACCCTGCTGTTTTTTTGTAACCTTTCCATAACTTTAATAGTCCCAATCCAAACCCCGTAACAGTGAAAAATAAAACTTTTCTGTGGGTACTATTTGCCCTGTGTGCGCTTGGCGTTGGCTTTTATCCTGCGATTTATTACCTGGTAGATATGCACGGTAACGGCCTATGGGCAAGCAAATCACCTGAACTGTTATCGAGTGCCGTATGGCATACAGCATTTTACATGCACATCACGTTCGGCGGCATTGCGATGCTTACCGGCTGGACGCAGTTCAGCCAAAAACTTCGCAACCGGTATTTGAGTGCGCACCGGCTGATTGGAAAAATATATGTAGCATCGGTGATGCTAAGCAGTATCGCAGGGTTTTACATCGCTATGTTCGCGTCTGGCGGCATAACCTGTGTGCTGGGTTTTAGCGGCCTGGCGCTTAGCTGGTTGTTTACGGATATTATGGCCTATACCAGTATTATTAAGCGCAGATTTAAAGATCACGAGAACTGGATGATCCGCAATTACGCCCTCACTTTTGCAGCGGTTACCCTTCGCATCTACCTGCCGCTATCGCAAATTGCCCATATCGAGTTTATCACGGCATACCGCGTAATATCATGGATATGCTGGGTTCCAAACCTGCTTATCGCCGAAATGATCATCAGCAAAAGGGCGCAGATACCAGTGCAAACAGCGCTCGTTCAAGCCGACTAAAACTTATACGTCAATCCAGCGCCGAATATCTGTTTTACCTGCAGCAGGGAATGTTCAGCCGTTACACCATTCTCGGTAACCGGTATTTTTGCGTTTGGATCGGATATCAGTTCGACCCCAAAATTGACAGTCACCAGTTTGTTCACCTTCATAAAAATATTGCCGGCATAGTCGGCATAAATATTACCCGGTTGCTTCAGGTAGTTGGAATACAGTTTAAGGATATTCTCAAAGGAAATATTTGGTGCAAGGTTGAACTTCAGATAACCATCCAGCGAAGCACCAAACTCAAACAGCGATTTATCACCCGGGGTTACGCCGAATGATCCTGCATTTGAAAGCGAATCGTTGCTTACCATAGTAATACGTGCAGCAAGCGGCGAAATGTTCACCCTGAAATTATCCGACTTTTTATAGGCAAAACCCGGACCGAAAGTAAGGTAAGCCGGTGCAAACGGAGCGGATATAAGTGTGCGGGTATCGTCGGCATTGTAGTTATAACCTTTAGTAAACTGGGTTTGGAAGTTGGCATAAAAAGTATACAGCCAATATTGTGCTGCCTTGTATCCTAATAAACTGTTCAGGATAATGCGGTCATCATTTTTGCGCCAGCCTGTACCAGCCTGTTTGCTCAATCCATAACCTACGATTACTTTGTTGTCCCAACTCCATTTATCTTTTTTGTAATTGAAATCGTAATCAAAAACCAAGTTGGCGGCAAAGGCATTGGCGCCGCCAGCTGCCCAGTGGGTAAACGAACTTTGGTTGAGAAGGAATGTATTTTGCCCATGAATCTTCCATGCAGTATCTTTTTTCGCGGTGTCTTTAACAGCCGTTTGTGAAAAACCTGCAAGGCTTGCGGTTAGTAATGTTACTAATAGTAAGATGCGTTTCATAAGTGGTTATTTAACAGGGTATCTGAATAGTTAATTAATGCGAAAATAAAGGTTATGGCAACCTAAACCAAATCAATGCACTATTTTGGGATACTTGTTATATGATATTCCTGTATCAAAGGCGGGTTCTCCGGCGTCAAAGTAAAGCTTATTTTGATGTCACCATGTTCGCCTTTCATAATAAAATAACCTCTTAACTGGTTTTCGGGCACTACCTCTCCTACCGATGTTATGTTGCCCGCTTTTTCGAAAACGGCGACCGCTTCTGCTCTCAGTTTATCTGGGAAATAATCCATAAAGAAATTCATGGCGAATATGCCGCTGGCTTTGGCGTTATCCCAGCCGGGCAGCAGTTTAACTAATTGATCGCGCCGTTTGGTTAAGATATCGGAAGGCGGTAACTGGCGCATTTTTATGCCGGAGAGTCTTATCAGGGTATCGGCCACCTGCAGGTTCACGTTCCCGGCATTGGCGTAAGTAAGGTTAGCAAAGCAAATAACGCCAATGCCGTATTCGGGGTAAATGGTCCATTCGCTACCGAAGCCGGGCAAACCACCGGTATGGCCCACTGCTGTCATACCATCGATATATTTACGCCAGCGAAGGCCATAGCAATAGGCCGAGGCAAAAGGATAGCTTCTGCCTGTAGCCGTTTTATAATTTGCGTTAAATCCATTTATATCCCAGGGGTATTGCATTTCGCGCACCGAACTTCTTTTGACAGGCCCTTTCTCCACATCATCACGCGGCGGCCAGGCTGAAAGATGAAAGGCTACGTACTTGCTGAAATCCTCCATCGTAGTGATCATCCCTCCCATAGCGCCATAAGAACCATCGTGCAGCATGGGTTGTTCAACCCATTTGCCGTCCAGCCAGCGGTAGCCATGAGCAAGCAGTTCCGCAGGCACTTTGGTATATTCATAATAAGTATGGTTCATCCCCAAAGGCTTAAGGATATTTTCTGTGATATATTGCTCATACGTTTTACCCGATACTTTTTTGATGATATAGCCCAGTGTGGCAAAGCCCAGGTTGCTGTACTCGTACTCCTGCCCTGGATCGTGGGAGAATGGGATTCCTTTTCTATAGAGTTCTATCAATTGCTGATCGGTATTGGCCAGTTGGCGGTCGCCCCAGGGGTTATCTTCAGGATAGCCGGCCGTGTGGGTAAGCAGGTGGCGAATAGTTATAGCCGGAGCATCTTTGGTAAGACGCTTCATATTTTTTGCTTCGGGGATATATAGGGAAATGGGATCGTCCAGCCGCAGCCTGCCTTCATCGCGCAGCTTCAGAATGGCCATTGCTGTAAAGCTTTTGCTCATAGATGCTATCCTAAAAGCTGATTTTGAAGTTGCTTCAGTTTTATCAGTGATCCTGCTGTAGCCAACACCGCCCGTATGTACCAGTTTACCATCGGTTACGATACCGTACACCAGGCCCGGAAAATGATTTTGTTCCGCATAATCCTTGTAGATCTTATCGATAACCGAGAACGTTTCCTCTATCTTTTTGAGGCGGCCGGCATCGGTAAAAACAGGCGGCTTGTAGGTTTGGGCACCGGCCGGGTAAACCGATACAAAAAATACGAAAGTTAAAAAGACAAAAGAGGCCTGACGTTTCATAGCGTAAATATTGTTAAATACATATTTACTAAAACATCGTGAAATGTAAAGTATGGGAAAGCTTATTTTTCCAGCGGTAACTCAAAATAGAATGTCGACCCTTTGCCTGGTTCACTTTCTACACCGATAGTTCCCTTATGGGTATCCATTATCTGTGATGAGATATAAAGCCCCATACCCAGGCCGCTGGTCATGTATTTTTTATCTTCGATACGGTAAAAACGTTCAAATATCTTTTTCTTCTGGTCCTCATTAAGGCCAATGCCGAAGTCGGTCACAGAAACGCGCACCTTATCGCCGTTCTTTTGAGTTTTGATAATAATCCGTTTATCTTTCTTTGAATATTTCACCGCATTATTAACCAGGTTGGTAATAACCTGTTCCAAGCGTTCGGGGTTTGCCTTTACTAAGTAGTCTTCTCCGTTATCTATTTCAAATTCAAAGCCATTATAGACATGTACCGAACTATCAGCGCATTCGTCTACAATTGTTCTCAGGTTTACGGTATCCATCCTGTAATCAAGCCTGCCGGCGTTTATTTTGCTTACATCAAGCAGGTCGTCTACCAGGTGCTGCAGCTTATTTGCAACAGCGTTTGCTTTATCAAGATACGTAGGAAATGCCGGCGGAAAATTGTCTTTTACCTGCATTTTCATTAACTGAAGGTAACCTTTTAAACTTGTTAAAGGTGTTTTCAACTCATGGCTGGCTACGCCGATAAATTCATCCTTTTTTTCCAGTTCTTTTTTCTGGTCTTCAATATCCGTTGCTGTGCCTATCCAGAAAACAATTTCGTTATTCTCGTCGCGCTGGGGAAGTGCCCGATTTAAATGCCAGCGGTACGAACCGTCGTACCGCTTATAACGATTTTCCGCTTCGAATATCTCCCCGGTTTTTAACGACGTTAAATACTTTTCCATCGTATTAGGCAGATCATCAGGGTGCACTACCGCTTTCCATCCCCATTGCTTAGTTTCTTCAAAACTCAAACCGGTGTAAGCATACCAACGATTGTTGTAAAAATTCACCTCACCATTTGGCAGGTTGGTCCAGGCCATTTGAGTAACGTTGTTGGCCAGCAGTTTAAAATGCTCCCTGCTGTTGTGCAGGTCGGCGGTACGCACCTTAACCGTTTCCTCCAGTTGGTCGTTCATGCGCTTGGTTTCATCGCGGGCAGCTTCTAACTGTCTGTTCTGAGATTTCAGCTGCTGCTGTATCTCTTTTTGCTGGGTAAGGTCGGTAATGATCAGGCTGAGGGCCACCACCCCGTCGTCCATTTCGAGCACATTGCATGAGAAAAGGCATGGCGTGGGGCCATTATTGTAGTTTACAAGCGTAAGTTCATGCTTTATATCATCCTTCCAGCCTTTTTTAATAAGCGCCAGGTAATCATTCCAGGCTTCTTTAGGTATAAAGGTATCGAAGGCAACCCCTATCACCTTCTCTAAAGGCAGGCCTATCATTGCAGCAAAACGGGTGTTGCTATAAATAATGGTCCCCGCCCTGTCAATGGTAACCGCGCCTTCGCTCATCTTCTCTATAAAAACCCGGTAGGTATGATCGGCTGTCTTTAAAGAGTATACTTTGTGCCCGGCAGGGCCGTTTACTACAATAGCGTCGACCTGCCCGGTACGAATAGCTTCGATGGTATCATTAGCTTCCTCCAGTTTGAAACTAAGCTCCCGATTTTCATCCAGTAATTGCTCGTATGACTTTGTCGTTTCCATTTAAACGCCTGTCTCTTTTATTCCTAATCCTTTTAAAACCTTTTTAGTGTCCGACATATCGCCTATCAGCCTTCTTTCCATCCCCGGCGACTCCTTAAGCAGCATAGGGAGTGCGATAAGCTGGCGGTCTCCGGCCTTTTGAACCTGCTGATGAACGTCGATAATTTCCAGTTCATAATTTCCCTCAAGGTACTTTTCGCAGATGGCTTTTAAATTAGTTATGGCCCGCACAGAATTCGGCGACGAACCTGCCACATACAAGCGTAACACAAAAGGTCGTTCTTCTTCTTTTCCCCAATCAGACTCAGTGGCAGCTTTCTTCATCAGATTGTATAAGCGTTAAGCTGGGATAATGTTTAACCCGACCAGTACTTTTTCCTCGTTCGAAAGGTCGCCTATTATTTTCCGGATCGGTTCCGGAACTTTTCGTACCAGCGTAGGCACAGCAAGTATCTGGTCGCCCTCTGCCAGTTGTGGTTTTTCCAGCAGATCGACCACTTCAATTTTATACTGGCCCTTAAGGTGTTCCTCGCAATATTTTTGCAGGTTACGGAGGGCTGTTACCGAACGTTCCGTTTTACCGGCGACATACAGCCTCAGTTCCCACTTTTTTTCACTTTTCATTTTTTATTCTTCGGAGTTTTAGGTGCAGCCCCATTTTCATCTCCCCGCCTCATCCTGGTCATCTGTTCGCGCGTTTTTTCCAGCACCTGTTTACGCAATAATTCTTCGTTATATATCCGGTTCAACTGCTCTTCGGTCGATTCAAATTCATTTTTCAGGCTCGAAATTTTTGCTTCTAATGTTTTACGCTGCCTGTTTATTTCCCTGTCTTTAGCATTAACGGCATAATCGCGCAACGCGAACCCGGTTTGCTCTTCAATTTTCCTGGCTTCGCGCGCCGAACCTATCAATACGCCGTCAGGACCGAGGTAGACGTCAACCAGGTCGAGGCCGTTATCCGTAATAATAAATTCACGGACCTGGTTGGAATGTTTCATTCCGCGCGACTTTATCACGTATAACCCGCGGTTCCGTTCGCCATTTGATTCAATATCCCTAACCAGCAACCAGGTGTCCACCAGCGATGAAACACCTTCGTCTGTCTGATCGCTTACTGCCGGATTTAAAGTGAGTGCGGTAAACATTACCGTTATCTGTTCATCCTGTAAAAAGTCGATCAGCCTTATCAGCATGGATTTCACTTCGCTCATGGCGCCGATGGTGATCAGGTTAGTTATCGGGTCGAGTATCACCACATCAGGCTTAAATGCCTTAATAGCCTTATAAATAGATACCAGGTGCATCTCCAGCCCGTATAATGTAGGTCGTGACGCGCTAAACTGTAACAACCCTTTATTGATATGCTTTTCGAGGTTAAGATTGATCGACTTCATATTACGTATGATCTGCCGTGGCGATTCCTCAAAAGCGAAATAGATGCATTTTTTCCCTTCGTTACATACCTGGTTAGCAAAGTAAGCGGCGATACTGGTTTTGCCGGTGCCCGCGGTACCCGATACCAGCACGCTGCCACCCTTATAAAAACCCTTGCCACCCATCATTTTGTCCAATGCAGGAATGCCCGACGACACTCTTTCCGACGATACCTGTTTATTCAGGCTGAGCGAGGTAATAGGCAAAACCGATATACCGTCCTCGTCGATAAGGAAGGGGTATTCGTTGGTGCCATGTACCGACCCGCGATATTTTACGATACGCAGGCGCCGTGTAGATACCTGGTCTATGATCCGGTGATCGAGAAAGATAACGCAATCCGACACATATTCTTCAAGCCCCTGGCGGGTAAACATGCCGTTGCCTTTTTCGCCGGTTATCAATGCGGTAACGCCTTTTTCCTTCAGCCATCCAAATAACCTGCGCAACTCTGACCGCACTATGCTTTCATTCTCTAATCCCGAGAAAAGGTTTTCAATGGTGTCGAGTACCACACGCTTAGCGCCAATGCTGTCTATTGCATAACCCAGGCGGATAAATATTCCGTCAAGGTTGTACTCCCCGGTTTCTTCTATTTCTTCGCGCTCGATACGGACATGATCTACTTTTATCTTATTATCCTTTTGCAGTCGCTCGATGTCAAAACCCAGCGAAGCCACATTCATAGCCAGGTCTTCACGGCTCTCTTCAAACGCCATAAATACTCCCGGCTCGTTATACAACGTCGCGCCTTTTACAATAAACTCTACGCACATAAGGGTTTTACCGCACCCGGCGTCGCCACAAATTAATGTTGGACGTCCCTTTGGGAAACCGCCCATGGTTATTTCGTCAAGGCCTGATATTCCGGACGGTACTTTTGGTAACGTTTTGTAACTCGTGTCTGTGTTTTTAATTTTTCTTTCCCTGGTCATTGCGAACAATAATTAAGGTTGATCGTTTTTTCGGCTGATATTCAAATTTTTCGGCTGAACTATGAGGCTTTAACAGCAACAAAGTAAATATGTTTTGGCACACTTACATGTTTCATACTAATATATATTTTTTATTAAAACGATAACCAAAAGCAATTGAGCCCGTTAAAAGAAAATACGGGGGTACTAAAAAAGGCTCTAGTGGCTACCCACTTTTAATTATAAAAACAAGTTTTCGTTACCGATTAAAATTATTTACTTTGATTTAGATTTTCGCACCAATATCATGGCCGATACCTCTACCGACAACCTTAACGAAGGTCTCTTTCAACTGTTATTTGAAAAATCGCCGGGATCGCTTTTGGTTAAGGCCGATGCGCCCCGCTTTACTATTGCTGCGGTTAGCGACGCTTATTTGCAGATCACTTCAGTACAGCGTGAAGATGTTGTCGGAAACGGTTTTTTTGAAGTTTTTCCTGATACTGGCGACGACCCGAATGATGAAAATACTGCCCGGAAAGTATTCACTAAAGTTATAGAAACGGGCGTAAAGATCGACGTGCCGGTTTACCGGTTCGATATACAGGACACGGTAACAAAAAAATTGTCTGAACATTACTGGTCGTGTTCCAACATACCAATACACTGTTCGGAAGGCAAGGTTGCTTATATACTGAATACCGTTGTTGATATTACCGGCGAAGTAAAAGCAAAACAGGCCGCCATCGAAAGCGAGAACCGGTTATTGATGGCAGCCGACGCTACCGGCATTGCTTTTTGGGTGCTTGATATTAAAACAGCCGATTTCTCTTTTTCGCCGCAGATGGTGACTATTTTCGGGCATCAGCCCAATGCGGAGATATCTCTCTCCTATATACGCAACCAGGTACACCCAGACGATATGCAAAATATTGTTTTAACTGCATATAACCGCGCGCTGGTAAGCGGTCAATACGAATACGAAGTACGCATTTTTTGGCCGGATGAATCTATGCGATGGATACGCACCAAGGGCATGGTGCTGTTCAACGATAAGAACCAGCCCGAAAGAATGCTGGGTACCATTGTAGATGTAACGGAAAGCAAGCGCGACGAGGAAAGGAAAAATGATTTTATAGCTATGGCAAGCCACGAGCTAAAAACCCCGCTTACCTCGCTTAAAGCTTACATTCAATTGTTGGAGGTCAAGCTGTCCGCATCGCCTGACCCGTTTGTCGCCAGTTCGTTAACCAAAGCGCTGAACCAGGTAAATAAAATGACTACCCTTATACACGGTTTCCTCGATCTTTCGAAAATTGAACCTGGTAAGCTTCATCTGAAAAAAAACATATTTGATATCAACAAATTGGTGCAGGATGTGATTGCCGAGAACCGGGTGATTGCGGGGACACATTCACTGAAATTTACACCACATTGCGAGGTTAAAGTAAACGCCGACCGCGAAAAGATAGGGCAGGTTATCAGTAATTATATCAGCAATGCTATCAAATATTCGCCAAAAGGCAGCACGATAGCTTTAACGACTGAAATTATCGAAAACCATGTGAGTGTTTCGGTAGCTGACCAGGGCATTGGGATAAAACCCAAAGACCAGGAAAAGATATTCCAGCGTTTCTATCGTGTCGAAGATGATGATATGAAACACATTGCCGGTTTTGGCATAGGCCTGTATCTTTCAAGCGAGATCATCCACCGGCACAAAGGCCAAATAAGCGTACAAAGCGAAGAAGGCAAGGGTTCGGTTTTCAGTTTTACCCTGCCGCTTGCCTGAATGGTTTACAGGCCCATAAAGTAGTTTGTCAAATCAGTGAAGTTATCAAACCGAACGTCGTGATCGTTTGTATTGCCAAAACCATAACTTACGAATACAAACGGGATGCCTGCCAGCCTGCTTTGTTCTCCGTCGCCTTCGGTATCGCCAACATAAACGGGGGTTTTAAGATGATGACGCTCGATAAGTTGTTTAATATTGTAATGTTTGGGCATGTAATTGGTACCATACGCTATCTCATCTACAATATTTTCGCTTATACCGGCCCAATCCATAAATAAACGAATAATACCTACTGCGCAATTGCTAACAATATACAGCTGGTACTTTCCGGCGAGCTGCTTTAATCCGTCTTTTACACCTCCGTACAATACACCGCCATTTTTCGGCAACAGCTCGCGGCGTAATTCATTCACCTTTGCATAAATACCCTGTCGTTTTTCTTCGTCAAAGTCGGGCATAAGTACCGCATGTACCTTTTTGCCCTCCCATCCTACCATCTTTGCAAGGTCGTCGCGCCTCACAAACATGTCTATTCCAAGTTGTTGAAACACAATGTTCCACGATTCGGCGTAAGTATCCACAGCGTCCCAAAGTGTGCCATCCATATCAAAAATGAGGCTGTCCGGTTTATTTATTAACATTCGGTTACGTTTTTGTAAATATGTGAATTATTTCCGCATAGATTTTTGAAAAAATTTCATCCGTTATTCATAAAAATTTCACAAATTTGCAACGATAAGGTTTAGGTTTGGTCCGAATTAGCGAGTAAGACGGACCACTATATCCCCCGCCTCCCGGCGGGGGATTATTTTTTTAAAGGCATTTTCTTCCATATTTCATAACAATCAGTAAAAAGTACCATTAAGGACACGATAAATACTACGTGCGGTTGTACTTTACGTTTACCTTTGTGTAGCAAAGATGAAAAGCACATTCCCTGTATATGACATTTGCAAACTGTCTGATTTTCAGCAGGAAGACATGCTCGTAAGCCGTTTTGGCACCTACCTGGAAAAACACACCGATCTTCACTTTCCTCATAAACACAGTTTTTACCATTTGGTGTTATTTACCAAAGGCGGCGGCACTCATGCTATCGACTTTAAATGGTTTAAAGTTGAGCCACACCAGATCTATTTTATGGTGCCCGGGCAGGTGCATTCCTGGACCTTTGAAGGCGATGTTGACGGCTACGTGGTCCATTTTTCCGAAGCCTTTTTTCAATCGTTCCTGCTGCTCAATGATTACCTGCAGCACTTCGCATTTTTTAGCGGAAATGCCGACGACCAGGTAATTGAACTGACGGACGATATCCGCCCGCAAGTAATCTGTTTATTTGAAAATATCATTGCCGAAAGTGAACATCCTGCCGCTATGGGTGTGGATATGATCAGGACCCTGCTGTTACAGGTATTTATCCTTATAAACAGGAAGAATGCAGCACCTGAGCAAAAACAGCCATCGGCCTATAATTATACCCTGCTCAAAAATTTCAGGCTGCTGATAGAAGAAAACTTTGCCACGCTGCGACTGCCAAAGGATTATGCTCAATTGTTATATATAACTCCCAATCATTTGAACGCCCTTTGTAACGACATGCTTGGTATGCCGGCAGGCGATGTTATCCGTAACAGGGTATTACTGGAGATAAAAAGGCTGCTGATCAACCTCGACCTGACGGCTGCCGAAATAGGCTACCGCCTTAACTTTAACGACAACTCTTATTTCACCAAATTCTTCAAAAAATATACGGGCCTGACACCCGAAGATTTCAGAAAAAATACTTTAAAAAACCCAAAGCCATGACAACGCCTGACACCGAAAAAACCATAACGCCCATCTCAGAATTTAGCGCGGCATTACATGCCAAATGCCCGAAATGCCGCAAAGGGGACATGTTTGTAAACACCGGCCTCGGCTTCGTAGGCCAAAAATCACATGCGAACTGCCCGTACTGCAACTTCCAGTTCGAGATAGAGCCGGGATATTTTTACGTCGCCATGTTTGTAAGCTACGGCATGATCGTAGCTGAAATGGTGACGCTGGCCGTAAGCACTTTCCTTTTGACAGGCTCCGAATCGCCATGGCTTTATATTGGTATATTGCTGGGGGTAACCCTGGTGCTGTCACCCTTCAATTACCGGTACTCCAGGGTAATATTACTGTACTGGCTTACACCAAACCTGCATTACGACCCGGAACGGGCAAAGAAGCCGTATTATGAAAAATAAGACCGGCTATACACCGATCTTATACAAGAAAAACCCCGTCCCTGGTTCCTTCTTTTCAAAACCAACGGCCTCGTACAGCCGTTGCGCAGTGTAATTATCTGCAGCAGTTTCCAGTTGCACATAAGTTGCGCCATCATTTTTGGCAAAAGTCATTGCTGCGTGAATAAGTGCCTCGCCGATCCCTTTTTTGCGAAATGGTGCATCGACATAAAGGTCGTTCAATATCCAGTTTTTACATGCCCTTACCGATGAATAGGTGGGGTACAACTGGGTAAACCCCGCGGGCGTACCATTGGCAATGGCGACAAAAATGACCGATTCGTTGTTTGCAAGACGCTGGCTGATATAATGCCCGGCAAGTTCCGGGTCGGCTGGTTGCTTGTAAAATTGGCGGTAACGGTCAAACAAACCGGTTACTATTCCCGCTTCGGATATCTCTATTCTCCTTATTTCCATGGCTATAAAAATAAAATAGCGATGAGTATAAACCCATCGCTATTTTTATAAAGTTGATATTGGCTTATTGCCCGCTGCCCATCAGCGACTTAAACTTGCCTTCGTAGTCCTTCACCTGCGCCGATAGTTTTTTGCCCAGGGCATCCTGGTGTTTCTCTTTCGCCAGCTCACCCATCTGATTCAAAATATACATACCGAGCTGAATAGCACGCGGGTCGACATTGTCCGGGTTACTCTGCATCTGGTTATAGTTATAATTCAACTGATCGACCAGGTAATTATCGATACTATTAGCATACCGGGTAGCCAGCGGAATATCACCCAGGTCGAACGCCTGAGTAACTAAAAAGAATTTGCTGCGCGCAATATCGATGTACGGATAAATATCAGGCATCTCCTGGTCATATTTATTCAGCACTTTGATGGCCTTGTCATGTTCGCCCCTGGCTCTCAGGTTCTGTACCAGGTCGAGAACGGTGGAGGTAAGTACCGGGTAGAACATGGTTGTCGATTCCGGATCGAGGTAGGTGGCTTTTTTAAAGTTCCCCCATTTAAACTTGTTCATGATGTTATCATACATCGTATCCGTATTGGTTTTACCCAATTGGTCGCGGGTGGTGGTATCCGGCTTGAACGGTATCAAATGATAGGTGAAGCCCTCCTTGTATAAATAAGGCTGCAGGCCTGCCATATTTTCCTGGCCCACCGTTATAGTGAAACAGATCGGCCTTTTCCAGTTATTGTGCGCCAGTATATCTATAAACGCCAGGTTGTCTTTGGTTACAAAATTGGAGGTATATTTCCATTTCATGGTATCGGCAAGCCTGCCTTTTTGAGCCGGCGATATAACTCCGTTTTTCACCAGTTCGTCGGCATTAATAGGTATTGCAAAGTTTTTAGTCGGCAGGTAATTTACCCATTGGCCGCTTTGCAGCTGGGCCATGGTGCTGGTATCGTCCGATGTAATAAAATCAAAAACCTCTTTAACATTCACAAAGCCGGCTACTTTTTTATCGTAATACTGTATAGCATCCCTTACGCCTTCCTTGTATTTGCTATAAGGCATGGTTATAGGCAATGGTTCCGACTCGTTCATCTTCTTCTGCATCTGCCTGATGTACCAGTCGCCGCTGAATAAGCTCAGGTTAACGATGCGAACATCGGGGCGTATGCCTTCCACTTCCTGGTCGTACCAAAGCGAGTAAGTATCATTATCACCATAAGTGAAGAGGATAGCATTCGGCGGACACGAAATAAGGTAGTTATAAGCCATGTCATGCGGCGTCATTTTGGTCGAACGGTTGTGCGCGCGCCATTCCTTGCTGGCTACCAGAACGGGTACCAGCAGGCATATTGCCGTTGCGCCAATGGCCGCTGTCCGCCCGTCGATCCATTTTTTGAGGAAGTCACCGATGGCTATCGCCCCGATGCCTATCCATATCGCAAATGCATAGAATGAACCCACATAGGAGTAATCCCTTTCGCGGGGCTGTATGCTTGGTTGATTGACATAAATTACGATAGCCAGCCCGGTAAAGAACCACAATAAACCAACTATCAGGGCATCCTGCTGCTTGCGCTGCGAATGATAAACCAAACCGATCAAACCCAGTATCAGCGGCAATGCATATAATGGGGTATAAGCATTCGCAGCCGACATAGGCGTATTTGGCGCAACTGTTGTCAGGCTGGCCGGCAGGTTTCTGGCTCCATCAAAAATACCGCTGGTCCAGTCACCGTCAACATAGCCTTTAAAGCCCCCCATTTGCTGCTGACCGTCGAGTTGGTTGGTGCGACCGACAAAGTTCCACATAAAATAACGGCCGTACATCTGCCACATTTGCCAGCTGAACATCCATTTCAGGTTGTCGCTGAAAGTTGGCGCATCGCTGTCGCCCATGTGCAGCCACTGACGGTAAAACTGTGCATCCTGCGCAAAAGAACCGTCGGTATTTTCGGTATTGTACATACGTGGCAAAATGGTGGTATGGTCGTAAACCGTATTCAATTTTCTGCCTGCGTTTTCATATTTCTTATCGCCTTTGCGGTAAATGATGCTGCCTTCGGTCTGGTCTATAGCTTTTGCGTCGAAGTAGGGACCGGTTAGCAAAGGCGTTTCGCCGTACTGGATACGGTTAAGATAACCGTATAAAGTGAAGGCGTTATCGGGATGCGAATTATTCAGATCGGGATTAGCCGTGGCGCGAATAGGAATGTAGGCGAACGAACTGTACCCGAAATAAATAAAGGCCACGCACAGAAATGCCAGGTTTAAAGCGGGCTTTTTGTATTTGATGCTTAGCCATATACCCAATACGATAAGACCTATCAGTAATACAAAGAAAAACATGGCGCCGGTGCCGAAGCCCATGCCCAGGGTATTGACAAAGAAAAGATCGAAATAAGCCGAGAACTTTACGGTGTAGCCCCTGATACCATATTGCACCAAACCAAGGATGACAATGCTGGCTATAAAAGCCAGGAGGGCGCCCCTGCCCGAAACTGCCCTTGTTCTCCGGAAATAATAAACCAGAACGATAGCAGGAATGGTCAATAAATTCAACAGGTGGATACCGATGGACAAACCGATAACATAAGCAATAAAAACGATCCATTTATCGGCGCCCGGCTCATCAGCGTGGGCATCCCATTTCAATATCGCCCAGAAAACAAGCGAAGTGCACAGCATAGACAATGCAAATACGATGGTTTCAACAGCCGAGAACCAGAAGGTATCGGTAAACGTGAAAGTCAGAGCCCCTACCAGGCCACCGCCCATAATCAGTATCAGCTTGGTATTATCGGCTTCTTCGCCTTTATTCAACAGCAATTTTTTAGCCAGGGCAGTGATGGTCCAAAAGAGGAACATGATGGTTGCGCCACTTGCCAGGGCCGAGCCCATGTTAGTAAAGAATGGCACCTTTGCTTTATCGCCCATGGATGCCAGGGAGAAAAACTTGCCCAGCATAGCAAAAAGCGGGTAACCCGGCTGGTGGGCCACCTGCAGGCGGTAAGCGCAGGAAATAAACTCGCCGCAATCCCAAAAGCTTACGGAAGGTTCCAAAGTACTGATATAAGTTAGCGAGGCGATGACAAAGCATAGCCATCCTAATAAATTATTGATCTTTTTGTATTGCATGGATCGTGTTTAGTAATTGTTTTATGCGCGGGCAAATATCCGCATTTTTATAAATCTTTTTAATAAATAACAAATGGGTTAACATCTTTTAACAAAACGATTCCGAAATTATAAAAATAAATTGAAATGGGAGGCGAGTGTCGCGCGGCGAGTGGCACGAGACGGAGAAAGAAAAACTAACAATAATGTCATTCCGAACGATAGAGAGAAATCTTAGACACCACGCCGGGCGGCTATACAAAACGTACAAGATTTCTCCCCGCTACGCTCGTTCGAAATGACATCGGTTGTATGGGTTACCGCTGCATAATCCCCGAAAACTTCTTAGTGTAATTATCCAGCTGCGCCTGTAATTTGCCGGATAGTTTGGGGTCATCATGCTCTTTGGCCAGGTCGGTAATGCCGTTGAGCACCGATACTTCGAACTGCACCGTCTGTCCGTCTACATCGGCCGGACTATCCTGCATCAGGTTGTAGTGATAATCGAGTTGGTCGGTGAGGTAGCTGTCCAGGCTGGCCATGTATTTATTAGCGGTGCTTTTATCGTGAAGCTTGTAGGCAGTATCGATGATAAAATATTTGCTTTGAGCGATACCTGCATAAGGATAAATATCGGGCATTTCCTTATCGTATTTATGCAGAGCGTTCAGGGCGAGATCGCTGCGGCCTTCCTGCATCAGGTTTTGCGTCAATTCCAAATAGGTCGAAGTAATAAATGGATAAAACAGGTTGGTCGATTGTTCATCCAAATATTTGGCATGCTTAAAATTGCCGTATTTGAATTTGTTTACTACGTTTTCGTACATCACTTTAGTATTCACCTTAGCTTGCCGCTGGTTCTGGTCGCCGGGTTTGAATGGTATCAGGTGATAAACAAAGCCCTCCTTATACAGGTACGACTGCAAACCGTTTAAATCCTTGTTGCTCATGGTAGCTGTAAAGCATATCGGCCGTTTCCAGTTATTATGCACCAGGATGTCCATCATGGCAATGTTATCCTTGGTGAGGTAATTGCCGGTAAATTTCCATTCCATCTTGTCGGCTAATCTTGATTTTTGGTCGGGTGTTATTACGCCGTTTTTCACTACATCATCCGGGTTAATGGTTAATTTGAAGTTTTTAGTCGGCAGATAATTCACCACCTCGCCATCCTGCATTTCCACTTTGGCTTGCGGGTTGTCGGACGTGATGAAATCAAAAACCTCCTTCAATTCTATCGAATCGGGCAGCTTGGCATCCGAGTAAGGCACAAAATCACGCGTGCCCGACCGGTACTGGTCGTACCGCATGGTGATAGGCAAAGGGTCCGATTCGTTCATTTTCCGCTGCATCTGATGGATGTACCAGTCGCCGCTAAACAGCGTGGTTATACAAATGCGCACATCCGGACGTATGCCTTCCACTTCCTGCGCGTACCATAACGAATAGGTATCATTATCAGCACCCGTAAACAGGATGGCATTTTTCGGGCACGACATTAAATAATTATAGGCCATGTCATGTGCCGTTCTTTTAGTCGAGCGGTCATGCGCCTTCCACTCTTGTTTAGCCATCAGTATGGGTGCTATCAGCATACACAGTCCGATGGTAGCAAAGCTTGCTACGCGGGTATTCACCCTGCGGCGCATAAATTCGGCGATACCAATTACGCCCATCCCAATCCATATCGCGAAAGCATAAAACGAACAGACATAGGAATAATCGCGCTCGCGCGGCTGCAGCGGCTGGTTCACATAAAATACGATTGCAAGCCCCGTAAACAGCCAAAGCATGGTGATAACCACGGCGTCGCGCTTGCCATGTTTATAATGATAAAACAAGCCGATCAACCCCAATATCAGCGGCAGGGCATACAAAGGGGTGTAAGTCCTGTCATTCAGCACTGAGTTTGGCAAGTGTTTGCTGTGGTCGAATATCCCGGTTGTCCAGTCGCCATCGGTATAGCCATGGAAGCCGCCCATCTGCTGCTGCCCGTCCTGCTGGTTATAGCGACCTGCAAAGTTCCACAGGAAATACCTGAAATACATTTGCCCTATCTGCCAGCTGAACATAAATTTAAGGTTATCGCTAAAGGTGGGCACATCGGTGTCGCCCAGGCGCAGCCACTGGCGGTAAAACTGCGGGTCGTTGCTGTCCGAGCTGTGTATACGGGGCAATATGGTGGTATGATCGTAAGTATTTTCGAGCGCATGCCCGGCAATTTCGTACTTGTTTTTGCCTTTCTGATAGAAAGGGCTGCCGAAGGTTTGGTCGGTAACTTTTGCATCGAAATAGGGTCCGCTAAGCAATGGCATCTGCGGGTATTGGATTCGGTTAAGGTAGCCGTACAGGGTAAAAGCGTTATCCGGGTGCGAGTTGTTCAGATCTGTATTGGCCGTGGCGCGGATGGGGATATACATGAAAGAGCCATAGCCGAAATAAATAAACACAACACACAGGAAAGCGAGGTTAAGCATTGGTTTGCGTTTGCGGATGCTGTAACGTATGCCGAAAACAAGCAAACCTGTCAATAATATAAAGAATGCCAGCGCCCCGCTGCCAAAGCCCATGCCGAGTTTGTTCACAAAAAACAGGTCGGAGTAAGCAGCCAGCATCACCGTATATCCTCTTACACCAAACTGCACAAAGGCCAGGATGAATATGCTGATGAGTAAGGCCACCAGCCCGCTTTTGAAATTGATATTTTTATACCTGCGGAAATAGTAAACCAGCGCCACAGCCGGTATGGTCAATAAATTGAGCAGGTGTATGCCGATGGACAGGCCGATCATATAGGCGATGAACACGATCCATTTATCAGCGCCGGGCTCATCTGCATGGGCATCCCATTTCAATATCGCCCAAAAAACTATAGCCGTACATAAGGCCGACATCGCAAAAACGATGGTTTCAACCGCCGAGAACCAGAACGTATCGCTGAAAGCAAAAGCCAGAGCACCTACCAGGCCGGCGCCCCATATCAGTATATGCTTCTGCGTGGTCAATTCGCCACAGCGACTGAGCATCATTTTTTTGGCAATAAGGGTTATCGTCCAGAAAAGGAACATGATGGTGGCCGCACTGGCCAGCGCACAGGCCATATTGGTAAAATACGCCACTTTGGTATTGTCGCCCAGGGACGCCAATGAGAATACCTTACATATCATGGCGAACAAAGGATAACCCGGCTGGTGCGATACCTGCAAACGGTACGCGCAGGCGATGAATTCGCCGCAATCCCAAAAGCTTACCGATGGTTCGAGCGTTAAAATGTAGGTACAGGCGGCAACAAGGAAACACAGCCAGCCCAAAAGGTTGTTGATGCGGTTATACTGCATAGGTTTTAGTGTAAAGTTTTATCAATACCTAAATATCCATGCTTTTTATAAGCTATTCACCATCAGCAGCTTCGGTTTAACATCTTTTAACAATATTTAACTATTGGCGGATAATGCTGCGATGATCTCGCCTACTGTACGTTGTTCATCCACGCTCAGGCACCTGGTTGCGCTTAAATAGCTAAATGCGCTAAGCAGTTTAGTGCGATCATTTGCCGTACCAAGATTACCCACATAAGCAGGCAGTATCATCGACAATGGCCTTAGCTCTTTATGTTCGCACCAGGCATTAACAAGCGCCTCTACTTGTATATCCATTGGGTTCGCTTTACCCACCCGCTTCAAACCTGCGGCAATGCCCGAACGTATCATATCCGTATACCCCCCAACAGGCAGGTATTCGCTGCTTTCGGCAGCTTTTTGGTAGAAATGTGCCGCCTGCCCGTGATCGCCCAGCGTTTCATAAGATTTTGCTACATTTAAATAGAGCGAGGGATAATGACCATTCATCCCGTCCTGCTCCAAAGTATCGGCCAGGCGCAGAGCCTCCAGGTTCCATTTTAATTCAATATTGATGTCCTGCTGGTTGCGGGCAAGGTAATGCGCGGCGGTAAAAGCTTCGAAATTATTGGTAGCCGTATCCCAGGCTTGCTGAAAAAGCTGTTTGGCTTCTTCAATTTTGCCTTCGCCTTCGGCGGTCATTCCTTTTACGCAAAGCTGCACTACGGCATTGTTTTGATCAAATTCCATTGATTCTGTTTTCTTCAAAAGTAACCGGCTTTATTTGCCGAAACATTGATCCACGTCAAAAAAAATCATCTCGACTTTAAACGGCTCAATGTTTCCTGCGAAATATCGAGATAGGTGGCCAGGATATGGTTGGGCAGCCGCATTACGTATTCGGGATGGTTTTTCATCACCTCGTCAAAACGTTCCTTTGCCGTAAGCGCTACCAGGCTTTCTATCCGGCGGTTTTGATAAGTGTAAGCCTGCTCCAGCAATTTGCGGTAAAAAGCGGCCCAGTCTGCTTTCTCATCAACCAGCTTATAAAAATTGCTGCGATTGATAGCCAGCAACTGACACGGCTCCACCGCTTCCACAAATTCAAAAGATGGCGTTTGGTTGATGAAACTATCCAACGCGGTGGCTATGATGCCGTCGAGAGCAATATATCTTGTCCGTTCTTTCCCATGTTCGTTTAGATAAAAGGTACGGATACATCCATTATTGATGAAGTAGAGTTCGCTGCAAGTTTCACCGGCAGCTAACAGCGTGGTTTTCTTTTTAACTGTTTTGGTTTTAAACAGGCTGGCATGCTCATCATGCAATTCCGCAATACTATTGGCAGCAAGATATCTTTTTAGCAAACCGTACATCGCTATAAATATAATATAGAACAGTGAAAAAGAGCAGCGCTGATCGGTATCACCATTCCCTATTCCTGTTACGCTGGCGGATGCCCGAAACAGTAAGTACCAGCGCTATGGCTACAAGGAAACCGATGTATTTATCCTCAGTAGCGATACCTATAAAAAGCCCGGTTAGGATGGCCAGCAAATAATAAGTTTTAAAATTGGGTCTTTGCTTCACAAGGCGCCAAATATAGAGTTTTCGGACAAACCACTTTGCCTGCTTATATCATAAGTGTTAACAAATTTTAACAGCTCCGGTAAAATACATTAAACCCATCGGGCGTTATTGCATCATATAAAGAATGATCATCACCCGGTATCTAAAATGCTTTTATGATGGAAATTTACTTAATCACCCCAATTAAATTATCAAACAACAATACTTATGTTAAACCGGATTTTAGTACTTGATGACAACCAGGACCTGCTGAACATTGTGGAAGAGACGCTTTCGTACGAAAACTACCAGGTGCTGGTAACTTCGGACAGCCACAACCTGATAGAAATTGCCAAAATATTCCGCCCCGATCTTTTTATCCTCGATTATAAAGTAACCGGCATGAAAAGCGAAGAGATATGCCGCCAGATAAAATGGCACCCGCAGTTTGGGAGCATACCTGTTATACTTTCATCGGCTTATTTTCATAAAGATATCAACTACGAAACCATGGGCTGCGACGATGTGATCGCCAAGCCCTTCGGACTGGATGAGCTGGTGGGCAAGGTGAGTAATCTGGTGTCGGCGAGGGCGTAGATCAGTGATTAGTTGACTTGTGATTAGGTTGTTTGCGGACAAAACGTCTGTTTGACTCACCCGACCGGCGCTTCGCTGGGTCACCCTCTCTACCGCAAGCGGTAAAGAGGGCTTTGTTTTTTCCTTTATTTTAAATACGTTTCTATTTGCCTGTAAAACGGAGAGATTGTGCAAAAGAATACTCAACCTTCTTTGCGCCGCAGGCGGAGAGAGGGTCGACAAGCGCAGCGATGTCGGGATGAGTCTACGGTGAAGCGCCGGAGCGATTTACCCTGTTCTTCACACTATCACTAAAGAAGGACGAAAACCAGTGTTCACGAAAACATCAAAATTAGGGCACTTTTTACCGTGCCAACCAAATAAATAAGCTGACAATCAGACAATTACACAATTACAACTTGGCAAAGGGAGGATGCGTGAACACGCATTGTATTGACCATGAGCTATTTAGCCATGTTTTTCCTGATCACTTCGTTCATTTTACTCAATCGGCCTGAGTAACACCCACTTTATCAGCGATTAAAGAAGGCAATAATTAAACCTTTCCGATAAAGCTTAGTCTATTATAAAAACAACCTCACAAATCATTATCATGACAAAGCGTATCCTTATCCTGGACGAAGGCCAGGAGCCCCCGAGTTGCGGCTGGGGCGAGTTTAACTACAAACAATTCCGGGTGCTTCTCACTTCTGACGGAAAAAATCTTATCCATATCGCAAAGAAATTTAATCCCGACCTGTTCATTCTCGACTTTAGCATGGCGGGCCATAACAGCGAGGACATTTGCCGGCAAATAGAATGGCGGCGTGAGTTTAAGCACGTGCCCACCATTCTATCTACAGCTTACCTGTATGACGCCATAGATTATGAATCGCTGGGTTGCGATGATATTCTTTTTAAGCCTTACAGCCTGGAGGAAGTCATCGAAAAAGCCAGTGGGCTGGTTATGCAGTGACCTTATTCTTTTTCAACGTAATTACCGTTATCTCGGGCCATATACCCACCCTTCCGGAAAATGCCAGGAACCCGAACCCGCGATTTACATACAGCTTTCGGCCGTTTTGTTCGGCAAGGCCGGCCCAGTCGAGGTAGCGGTATTGTACCGGGCTCCAGCGCAGGCCGGCGGTTTCCACACCAAACTGGGCGCCATGGGTGTGGCCGGCTAAAGTGAGGTGTATTTTTGTTTCGTGATATCGCACTTTTTCTTCCCAATGAGTTGGGTCATGCGATAATAGTATCTTAAATGCGTCTTTATCCACGCCTTTCAGCGCTTTGTCCAGGTCGCCGATCTGAATGAATCCCCTGCCCCAGTTTTGTACGCCGATGAGGTTTATCTTTTGCCCGTTTTTTTCCAGTTCGACATTTTCATCCAGCATCAGGCGGTAATCCAGCTTGGTGTGTTGTCCTTTAAGTTCCTCCAGGTTGGCGGCCTTCTCTTCAGGGCTGTTCCATTGGATATAATCGCCGTAATCGTGATTACCTAAAATGGAAAATTGTCCGAAAGGTGCTTTCAGTTGCTTAAAATGCCCGATATAGGGTTCTATTTCCCATGCGGCATTGTTCACCAGGTCGCCGGTAAAGACGAACAGGTCACTTTTCTGAGCTTTTGCCATATCAATACCCCGCTGCACGGCTGCGCTGTTATCGAAACTACCGGAATGAATGTCCGATATCTGCGTAATGGTGAACCCGTCAAATGCTTCTGGCAAATCGTCAAAATAAAGCGTCTCGCGGTGCAGCTTATAATCGTATTTCCCTTTGAACATGCCATAAAGCAAGCTTATAAATGGCACGGCCGCTACCAGCACAGCTATTTCGCTGATGAATTTTCTGCGTGAGGGAAAATAGGGTATGTTCTCCTTTTTACCATGATTGATAATATTATCGCCGACGCCGTACAATAACCGCCCTGTATCGCCAATGAGCAATACCAGCGAGAAAATAATTTTGGTAATGAAAAAAGTGAGAAAAAAACTAAGTATCCACTCGTGGTATGGAGTCATACCCCTGGCCGTACTAAAACTTCCCAGGCCAATAAGAAACAAAACAGTAACCCCAATTGACAGGACCAGGTAGCCCCAAAGCAGCACCTGTTTCCATCTTAGGGAAGACCACCCTTTTGTTAATGTTCGCAGGCCGTTGTAAACATACCAGTCGAGCAGCAGGGTTAAACCTGTTATCACCAGGAAAATGATCAAAAAGCCTCCTCTGTGCATAAAAAACGCTGAATATCAACACGCAATTTATAAAAGCATTGGTAATTAAAATGTAAAATAGCTGTTGTTATTAGTAATTTTCGTATCTTTTCACATTCAAAAACCAATTAGGGAGCAAACCTGCCAGGTGTAGATATGAGAAAAATGCTGCTTTGCTGCCTTGTGCCGGCGATAGTTGCCCTTACCGGCTGTAAAAAAAATAGCCAAAGCGGCCCTGTTTATCTTTTGCAGCAACAGATAACTGACGACCGCGCCGACGGATACCCGCTTGATACAGCTAATTACAGTTACGACTATAAAAACCGGATCGCTGAAATAACTGATGGTACAGGCACCGACAAAATAAAGTATGTTATTGATTACGACAACAAAGACAGGGTGACAAGCGCCCGCAAATACAATAGCACGGGCGGACTTATCATTACTTTTGATTTCTTCTACAACAACAGTGAAACCGGCTATTATTTTTACGGCCCGGGCGACAATCATTTAGCTGATACGGCTTATTTCACATTCAACGGGAACCATCAGCTTACTAAAATAACCACAAAGCATTCAGGCGCGCAGGCATTTACTTATGACGGAATGGGAAACGTGGCCACCACCCAAGCCTTCAAAAACGACGGCTCATCAGATTTCAGTAGCCAGACCTCGTTTACATACGATGATAAAAAGAATCCCTGGTCGCAGTCGTACCCCAATAATTACTTTTACATGTATGTGGTAAGAATTGGCAACCCGAGCACCTTGTTACACAATGTAACAGTCAGAAATTCAGACCGGTTTACTTACACTTACAACGATAATGGCTATCCTACCGGTGTCATCATCTACACTGCATTAACCAAAGTATTCATCGACTATAAATACATCACCAAATAACCAAAATGAGGACTATTTTACTATTATCCGGGTTAGCCCTTTTTACGACAACAGCCTGTTTCGCTCAAAAGCAGAAAAAATCCGATACCATTTTTTTTGAAGATTTTAATGGCCCTAAACTCGACCGCAGCAAATGGAATGTGGAAGTAACCGGCACCACGGTCAACGACGAGCAGCAGGCTTATGTCGACTCATCCTCGGTGCTTTATTTCGTACATGGCAAAGCGGCCGAAGGCGCAAGAAATGGCGCATTAGTTATCAGGGCGATCTATCATCCGGGCTACACAAGTAAAGAAAATAAAAAATACGATTTCCTTTCCGGAAGGATCAACGGCCAGCATAAAAGGGAATTCACCTATGGCACATTTTCAGCCAGGATGAAAATGGCGTCAGGAGCGGGTTTATGGCCGGCGTTCTGGGCATTGGGCAATGGCGACTGGCCCGGTTGCGGCGAGATAGATATGATGGAAACCGTTGGCGATTCGAGTTGGATAAGCAATGCCCTGCACGGGCCAAATTATTTCGGCAACACGCCCCTTGCCTACCGTTATTTTTTGCCAAAACATGAAACGGTAGATCAATGGCATATTTATTCGGTGGACTGGACGCCGGACAAACTTGTTTTTAAAACCGATGGCATGGTTACCTATACCGTTACTAAGGCTATGGTTGAAAAATACGGCAAATGGGCATTTGACAACTCAAAATTCATTATCCTCAACTTTGCCCTCGGCGGGGGTTACCCGGGCGGTGTAAACAAGGTTACCAAGCCTTATTATGGCATATCGCAGGCTACTGTTGACAAGATAAAAGCCGGGAAGGCGAAAGTATTGGTAGATTGGGTACTGGTGACGAAAGGCAAATAGCAAACAAAAGCCCCGTTTAAAAACGGGGCCTTCTTTGGGATCATTTAATGATGATCATGGTCATCGTGGTCATGATCACGGGCGTGGTGGTCATGATCATAATGATGACCGTGACGTTCCCGGTATTCAATAGAACAGCTTGATACAGTTGCCGACACGAATATCAGCAATGCCAGAAGCCTGAAAATTTGCTTTTTCATAACTCATAATATTAGTAGATGAGTGTATAACCACCAGTTATTCAAATTGTTTAATTGAACTTAAGCCGGGCCGCGATAGTTGGATAGACCTGCAGCAGGTTCTCGTTGCTGAGTACATGATAATACATATTTATCTTTGAACCAAGTGCAAAACCACTGTGTATTTTGAACCACACTTGAGGTTCGCCAAAAAAGGAAAGCCTTTTGCCATGCAGGTGACCGGTGTAAGCATCGCCCAGGTTCTTATTCAATGTATAAAGTTCAATATCGCCGCTGAATTCAAATTTATAATTCCAGAAACCCCTCCCCCAGTACAACGAATAAAGGAGATCGTGGCTCGGCTTTTTAAAAGAATTATAGGTGTACGACAGGGCTGTACTGAACCATGCGCCCTTCCACCGGAAAGGATAAACCATACCCGCAGAAAAAGCATTGGTAATGTAATAGCCGTATGCTCCGGGCTCTGCTATCCCCATACCCCCGCTGTATTGCAGCTGTATATATACTTTTGGTTTCCAGAACTTAAATGATTGTGATACCTGCATATAAAACTTACCGGTGTTATCATCGGCGCCGTTGAGGTCGCTTTCCATTTTCAATAAGAAAGCCCCTGAAGTGTCCTTTGATCTGAAGTACTCGAAATAGATAGTTGGGAAATTTTTGGCGTTGTGTGACGGGTCTAGCGTATGCCGCAGGTCGTAATGCAATTGCAGCACCTGGGCCGGCGACGTCATCCCCCAAAATATCATCAAAAGAAATAAAATAGTTTTCATGCCATAAAATTTATGTGTACCGTAAACCGGCTTATCTTACTTCCGGCTTTTGTAAATATCTTTAGGCAAAAAAATGGCGGGCGGAAATGCGGCGGAAATGTCGCGTAATTCTGATATTGCATTTTTAACAACCTGGCGTAAAGCAATTTATGAACGAATCAGACAGCCTTATTTTTGCATCTTTACTCGGCGAGGCCTATCATAAATGCTTTGGACATACCCTTGACGGACCGGTAAGTGAAACTGAAAGCAAGCTATTTTGCAACAAGGTGCTTGATGTTACAGGCCTTTCCATCGGCTGGAAAAGCGTAAAAAATTATTCCATCTTCATCACGGGCAATAAATCGCTGAAAGAGGAAAACCCTTCTGTTGCCACGCTGGACACGTTGGCGCGATACGTTTTAGGCGCGCCCTACACCACCGAGATCAAAAGAAAAACGGACGAGAGCCATTATCCCTATTGGTTTTTGTACAAGGAAAAGGCTGGGCGGTCAATTACTCTTCCGCGATCAGTTAAATGGCGGCATAATCTGCTAATGACTATCGGTATTGTAGCCGTGTCGGCCACTTTTATCTTTTGGCTTAATATCAAACTAAAAAGGCCAGGTGAGTTTACTGATAATTTCGCACAGGTATCGGGCAATGCACTGACAAAAAGAGGATGGTTTTTACAAGATACGGACACTAACTACTGGAGCAAAAGAGCCGATATTCCAGGGCAACTGTCGCTGTACACTTTAAATGGCGACAATTGGCCGGGTACATCGGAAAAACAGGGGATTGAAAACTTATTAATGAGGCCTGTGCCTTATGATTGCTTTACCGCCGAAGTACATCTGAACAACTTCGTGCCGCGCGCGGAATGGCAGCAGGCAGGTATACTTTTGCTGGAAGACACAACACTTACAGGCAAAAGCATCCGGTTATCAATAGCTTATAACGACAATTTTGGTGGTTACAAAAAACCGGCGGAGGTGATTATTCAAGCTATAACGTGTCTCGGTAACGGCTTTGGCAAACCCGAAGAAATAGCACATCAACCTATATTATTTCCTGATAGCGCCAAAGCAAATCCAGCCTTGTTAGCGACCATGCGACACTCGGCCCTTCGGATAGAAAAGCTGGGGAACCGTTTCCGGTTTCTTTATGCCGGTGGCGAAGCCGAGAACGGAGCGTTCAAAGAGGTAGTGAGCCGGGAGTTTGAAATGCATCCAAAATACATCGGCATATTTGCTTTGAAAGGATTTAAAGACAGCACGGTCATTATTCCCGCGCGGTTTACATTCTTCAGGATAGCGGGCAGCCCGTGCCAATAGATCCCTTCAAAAGCCTTGAAAAGCAACGCTACTGAAATTTATTTCGTAACTTTAATACCCGGTTGTAAACTTATTTATCCTGCATGGTTTATCGCTACCCGTTAAAATTATTCGTAATTATAATTGGCCTTATTGTGTGGAATGGGTTTACTACTGCCCTTGCCCAGGCACCGGATATCACGTATCAAACGCCGCAGAATTACATTGTAAATACGCCTGTAGTCCCGTTGATACCGGATAACCGGGGCGGGACGGTACCCGCAATACCAGGATCGGTGATAACCTTTGCCGGCAACGGAACAACTGCGGCAACAGACGGAACAGGAATCGCCGCAAGTTTTTCGGCCCCGCAGCTACTCAGGTTCGATCCCGCATCCGGAAATTTTTACGTGGTTGATGCCCCGAATCTGATCAGGAAGATAACGCCGGCTGGCGTCGTAACAACCTTCACAACTAATTTTGGCAAAATACAAGGTTTGGCCATTGATGCTTCGGGTAATTTATTTATTGCCGATGTGGATAATAACGTGATCTGGAAAATGACCCCTGCGGGAACCGCGACAAAATATGCAGGCGGTACGCCGGGCTTTGCTAATGGCTTGTTGAGTAATGCTCAATTCGACGGCATTTTTGGGCTGGCATTTGATAGTAAAGGAAACCTGTTCGTATCAGACTATAACAACAGGGTTATCAGAAAAATTGACCCTGCCGGAAATGTAACGACCTTCGCGGGAACGCAGGGCATATCTGCCGCACTTGATGGAACAGGTACGGGCGCGCAATTTGTGGCTCCTAACGCTTTGACGATTGATAAAGACGACAACCTGTGGGTTGCCGACGACAATACGGTCATTCGTAAAATAACAACGCAAGGCGATGTAAGTACAATAGCCGGTGGCGGAACAAATTTAGGCACTGCCCAGGGCAAATCGGCAAAGTTCGATGGTATTTTCGATCTTACAACTGATAAAGCCGGCAACATTTATGTAATTGATAATTACTACGCCCTGGTGAAAAAGATAACTCCTGCGGGGTTGGTGACGGTTATTGCCGGTGCATTACCGCCGGGATATAATGATGGCCCGCTCCTTTCGTCAAATTTCTCAGGGCCTTTCGGGATCACCTTTGATGCCTCCGGCAAATTATTTATTGCCGACGACAATAACAGGCGAATACGAGAGGTAAGTTTGAGCGGATATATTATTGATAAACAATTACCGGCGGGCTTAATTTTCGATAATAAAACAGGTGCTATCAGCGGCACACCATCAGTTGCCTCTCCCTCAACCGATTATACGGTAACGGCTTTTAATGCGGACGGCAGCAGTTCGTTTACGGTAAATATCACGGTTAAAAATGCAGTGTTGCCTGTTTCGGCACCTAACATAAGCTATCAAACCCCGCAGAATTACATAGTAGCCAAAACCATCACCCCGCTTTCGCCCGCTAACACCGGCGGCGCCATACCTGCCGATGCTTATGGAGTGAGCACGTTTGCCGGAAGCACAGGATCAAGCGGCACTTTTTCAGCTCCTTATGGATTAAGATCCGATGGCTCGGGAAGCCTGTACGTAAGCGATGCTTCACAACGCATCATGAAGGTAACTCCCGACGGAATACTCACGGTAATTGCAGGCAGTAAAGACGTAGCCGGTAACAAAAACGGGCAAGGCTCAGCCGCGCTTTTTAACAACCCGGGCCAGATAGCCACCGATTTGCAGGGCAATATTTATGTTGCCGATATTAACAATAACGAGATAAGAAAGATCACCCCGGCCGGGCAGGTTACTACCTACGCTGGTACAGGCGCGGCTGGCTCAAAAAACGGCAGCGCTGCGACGGCAACTTTCTTTCATCCTACAGGCGTGGCGGTTGATGCCGGAGGGAATGTTTATGTGGCCGACCACGATAATAGCATCATCCGAAAAATTGCTGCGGAAGGTACCGTAAGTGCTTTTGCCGGACTGGCCGGTACACCGGGCGCAGCCAATGGGAACGGAACATCGGCGCGTTTCTCGGGTCCGACTTACCTGGCCATTGATGCGCTCGGGAATATCTATGTTGCAGACAACAATAACCAAATGGTTCGCAAAATAACGCCGGCGGGCGATGTGACCACGCTGGCCGGTAACGGCACAACAGGTTTTAACAACGGTGCAGGCACGAGTGCAACATTTAACGGGCTTGGCGGCCTGACTGTGGACGATATCGGCAATGTTTACGTAGTGGACAAAGGAAATTACGTGGTACGTAAGATCACACCCGCAGGCGTGGTGAGTACCTTTGCCGGCTCAGGCGTGCGGGGTGCCGTTAACGGAGATCCATTGACTGCAAAATTCGCCGGCTCGACAGACATAACTATTGATATTAAGGGTAATTTATATTTGGCCGATGGCGGGCAAGTGCGGAAAATTGTAACAGGGGGATACACTATCGACAAATCATTGCCGCTGGGTTTAACTTTTGATAAAACCACCGGCATTATCAGCGGAACACCCGCTGCCGCCACGCCGCTCACCAATTATACCATATCTGCTTACAACATTAGCGGGAGCAGCTCATTCACGATACAGATCACGGTGGATCCGGCCGATGCGAATGCTGTTCAACCGCCGGATATATCCTATGCCACTCCACAGGTTTACAAAGCGACTAAAACCATACAGCCGCTTAGTCCGACCAATAATGGCGGTGCGGTACCGCGGACGGTTTATAGCCAGGTAAGTACCTTTGCGGGCAGCGGGGTGCCGGGGGCGGCTGACGGCCTTGGGAAAGCTGCGAGTTTCTCCTATCCCATCGCCATAGCCACAGACGCCTCAGGAAATTTTTATGTAACAGAAACTGTTAACTCGCTGGTAAGGCAAATAACACCCGGCGCGGTGGTAAGTACCTTTGCCGGAAAAGCAGGAAAAACGGGCTATGCCGACGGACAGGGGTCAGCTGCATTATTTGCCAGCCCAAGCGGGGTAGCAGTAGATGGCGCTGGAAACCTTTATATAGCTGATGCGCTGAATAACCGTATCCGCAAAATAAGTCCCGGCGGCTTAGTAAGCACATACGCCGGCAACGGTACCGCGGGGAGCACAAACGGCCCCGCGTTACAGGCAAGTTTTAACAATCCAACCGGTTTGGCTATCGACGCATCGGGTAATCTGTATGTGGTCGATCAAAAAAACAACATGATCCGCCTGGTATCTGCATCGGGTATTGTAAGCACATTTGCAGGCAATGGCTTACCCGGCAATGCCAACGGGCCTGCCCTACAGGCAAGCTTTAACCAGCCACAGGGTATAGCGGTCGACGCATCGGGCAATGTATATGTTTCCGATCAGAACTACATACGTAAAATAAGCTTAGGTATGGTGAGCACGTTCGCGGGAAGCGGGGCGCAGGGCTTTGCAGATGGGCCCGGCGCTGCTGCAAGCTTTAATCATCCTTATGGCATCGCTATCGACGCCGAAGGCAATTTATTTATTGCTGACACCGGCAACGACCTGGTGCGAAAGATAACGCCGCAAGGCCAGGTTACAACTGCAGCGGGCGACCTGCAGGATCCGAATAATACCGATAAGAATTTCAACCAGCCTACCGGCATCGTAATAGATGCTGTTGGCAACGCCTATATTACTGAATTTTGGGGAGGGCTTGCCAATAACAACAACCAGGGCAATGTGATCACCAAGCTAACGCTTACAGGCTATGTTATAGATAAACCCCTGCCGGCGGGCCTGGTCTTCGATTCACCAACCGGTACGATAAGCGGTACGCCTACGGCAGTATCCCCAGGCACAGATTATACGGTTACAGCCTATAACGGCGGAGGCAGCAGTTCGACCATTGTAAACATCACGGTGCTTGAAAACATACTTTTACCTGCCGAGATCACGCTCGCTCCCGTGGCTTTCAAGACGTATGGCGATGGCGATTTTGACCCGGGCGCGACAAGCACTAATACAGAAGTCCCGATCAGCTATCAAACCGACAATCCCGCCGTTGCGGCCATAGTGAATGGCCTGTTGCATATTACCGGCGCTGGAACGACAACTATTACCGCATCGCAGGATGCGAACACCGATTATCTGGCTGCAAGCCCAGTGACACAAATATTAACGGTCAACCCGGCATCGCTCGTGATAGCAGCGGACGATCAGCAAAAATACCAGGGCAATCCTAATCCGGCGCTTACAGCCACCTATTACGGGTTCGTATATAACGAGGATCAATCGGTATTCACCACGCCGCTCTCCATAAGTACCACGGCAACTGCCGATTCGCCGGTGGGGCAATACCCAATTGCTGTTGGTGGCGCGGTAGCGGCTAATTATATAATTACCTTTTTGCCCGGCACACTCACCATTAACCTGTCGCCGCTTTCTATCCTAGTACCAAACGCCTTTACCCCAAATGGCGACGGCGTAAATGATCTTTGGAACATAGATAAGCTTACCGAATCGTTTCCGCAATGTATGGTGTCAGTTTACGCCCGCAACGGCAGCCTGGTGTTTCAGTCGCGTGGGTACCACATTCCCTGGGACGGCACTTACAAAGGCACCCTTGTATCGGCCGGAACCTATTACTATGTAATAGACCCTGAACCAGGCGCCCCAAAACTAGCCGGCTATGTGGCTGTTTTGCGGTAGTAACCCGTTTATATGAATATTATGTTTATTTTTAGCAGCACCAAACATTGGTGATCATAAAAGTTTCAATCGTTACTTATCACAGCTATCAGTACGGGAAATAGTGCCGACAGAACCTAAACTTATGAAGAGATACTTAGGGCGTATAAGTGTTATAATTTTTCTTCTTTTCATAAGATTGTCCGCTGGCGCACAAACCGATCAAACCGTTAACAACGGGGGCAGCACTACGGCAATTACCTTTACCTCCACCCAATGTCAGTACAATTGGGTTAACAACACGCCCGGTATTGGCCTGGCCACGAGCGGCACCGGTAATGTTCCGTCCTTCACTGCTATAAATAAAGGCCCCACTGCTATCACGGCCACAATAACAGCGACACCCGAAGCCGTACCGCTGGCTTATGTGGCCAGTTATACAAATGGCCTTGTTTATGTGTTAAATACCGCTACTAATACGGTTATAAAAACAATACAAGCGGGCACCAATCCTTTTAGCGTCGCAGCCAGCGCCGATGGTACACGGGTTTATGTTGCCAACCAGGGTTCGGGCGACATATCCGTAATTAATACAACTAATAATGTCGTCATAGCTACTATACCTGCGGGTCCGGTACCTCTTACGGGTATGGCTATTAGTCCGGATGGAACCCGGCTTTATGTGGTAAATCAGACTGCGAAAACCGTTTCGGTCATCAACACTACAGCAAGCTCCATATCAGCCACTATTCCTGTGGGTGCCGGCCCTATCAGTATCCAGGTAAGTCCCGACGGCACCAAGGTATATGTTGGCAATTATGATGATGGAACCGTAAGTGTTATAAACGCGGCCGCCAACACGGTTATTACAACTATTCCCACAGGAGCCGGGGCAACAGGCTTGTCCCTTAGTTTAGACGGCACACGGCTATATGTAGCAAATGAGCTTCTGGATAATATTTCTGTCATCAGTACAGGTAATAATGGGATACTTGCTACTGTTCCGGTAGGCATGGGTCCTTACAATACGGCAATTAGCCCTGACGGCAAGCGATTATACGTTGTTAATAATATAGCAAATACCGTTTCCGTTGTCAATGTCTCAACCCGTTCCGTTATAAATACTATCCAGGTAAGTTCGGGCCCGTATGGTATCTCCCTTACCCCGGACGGAAAACTTGCATATATCTCGACCGTATCCGGGAATAATGTATCTGTACTAAATACGACAACCAACAAGATCACAGGTAACGTATCCGCGGGCCCCGGCCTCTATTCAGCAGGCAATTTTATTAGCCCTGGCATTTGCGTATCACCGACGGCTACTTTCAATATTACAATAAAAAGTTCGTTACCTGCTTCGCCGGATATAAGCTATCAGACACCTCAGAACTACAAAGTAAATTCGGCGATCACACCGCTGACACCTAAAAATATCGGCGGTACTGTGCCGCCTAATATATACGGACAAGTAACAACGTTTGCAGGAGGAGGCGCCATGGTGAGCATTGACGGTACTGGAATCAATGCCAGTTTCAGCAGTCCTTCGGGCATTACCATCGATCAAAAGGGCATTTTATACGTATCGGATTATTTGGGCGGGGCCATCCGAAAAGTTACTCCGGCAGGTGTAGTGAGTACCATCAACCAATCACAGAGTCCCGCATGCCTTGTAATAGACGATCTGAACAATCTATATGTAACCGAATTTGAAGCCAGTTATATTGCGAAGATCGACGCGGCCAGGGTAAAAACCAGGTACGCGGGCGTAGGTGGACAAGGTGCTGCCAACGGGCCCGCAGCATTTGCAACTTTTAACAATCCCGGCGGGATCACGATAGACCCATCTGGGAATATTTTTGTTGCTGATCAGCAGAATAACATGATCAGGGAAATTTCCGCAGCAGGTATAGTAACCACTTTTGCCGGTAATAAAAATCCGGGAAAAGCAAATGGAACCGGGGTAAGTGCAAGCTTCAATAATCCCGATGGCATTGTTATTGACCTGCAGGGGAACTTATATGTTGCGGATACTAAAAACAACCTGATCAGAAAAATAACGCCTGCGGGAGTGGTAACAACCTTAGCCGGAAGCGGTGCAGTCGGGCATGGCGATGGAGCAGGCCTGGCGGCGACGTTTAATTATCCAACAGGTATCGCCGTTGATATCTCAGGAAATTTGTATGTAGCAGATTTCAAAAATAATATGATCCGCATTATAAGCCCGGCGGGCACGGTAACCACGTTAGCGGGCGATGTTATACATGGCAACGCCGATGGCACAGGCAAAGCCGCACGCTTTTACGGACCTTTACAATTGGTTACGGATAATAAAGGTTATTTGTATGTAACAGATCAATTGAACAACCTGATCAGGAAAATTGCGTTAACCGGGTATACCATTGACAAACCGCTGCCGGCAGGCATGACTTTCGATCCAACAACGGGAAAAATCAGTGGTACACCAACCGTTTTGTCGCCTTCTACTGATTATACTGTAACGGCATATAATGCGGGGGGCAGCAGCGTTACGGTGGTCAACATCGCTGTAACAAATGATATTCCAACTATTATCGCCGGCACTCCATCCGGCAACATATCTGCCTGCTTCGGCTCGGCTTCCGCAACGCCGAACATCCAGCAGTTTACTGTTTCGGGAGACGGATTAACGGGTAATATCACTGTGACAGCTCCGCCAGGTTTTGAAATATCCCTCGCTCCAAACTCCGGCTACGCAAAAACCGTTACCATTACTCAATCGGCTGGTGCCGTTAATAACAAGATCCTTTACGTACGGTCTGCGGCTGCCGATCCGACGGGAAATATTTCCGGCAATGTAACACTGTCGTCGCCTGGTGCACTGGGGCAAAACGTAGCCGTTAGCGGGGTCGTCAATGCGATACCCGTCGTGAACCCGGTAACAAGTCAAATGGTAAATGAGGGTGAAAATACAACGGCTATAAATTTCACGGGGACAGGCAATACTTATTCCTGGACCAATAATACACCAGGTATTGGATTGCCTGCAAGCGGTATGGGGGATATCACCGCTTTTACCGCGGTAAATAATAGCACAAGTCCGGTAACCGCTACCATTACCGTCACGCCACACACAGCCGGGTACGCTTATATTGCGAACTATGGGAGCAACACAATATCTGTCGTCAATACGGCAAATAATACCGTGGTAGCAACCATCCCGGTAGGTACAAGTCCCTGGGGGGTTTCGGTAAGCCGCGATGGCACCCGTGTTTATGTTAGTAACCAGGGCTCAAATAATGTCTCGGTAATTAACACTGCAGGCAATGCAGTCATCGCTACTATACCCGTTGGAACCATGCCCGAAGGGATAGTTGTTAGCCCTGATGGAACGCGGGTATATGTTACCACCCTAACCGGAAGTGGTATCACTGTGATCAATGCCACCAACAACACCGTTGTTAACGGAACTATTCCTACCGGGTCGAACCCGCAAGGCATAACGTTGAGCCCTGATGGACGCAAACTTTACGTAGTAAATGCCGGGGACAATACGGTTTCGATAGTAAACACTAACAACAACGCCATTGTTGCAACCATCCCGGTTGGCTCGGCGCCTTCAAACGCTGTAGTTACACCCGATGGCCGTTTTGTTTATGTAACTAACCGGGGGGCGAGCACAATTTCTGTCATTAATACCACGACAAATGCAGTGATTGCGACTATTCCGGTTGGCAATAACCCTACCGGCATTGCGGTAAGTCCCGACGGTACCAAAGTTTACAGTTCTGATTCAAATTCGAGTTCGGTGTCGGTCATCAATACCGCTACAAATATGGTGGTATCAACGATCACAGCGAATTATACACCGGATGGTATATCCGTCAGTGCCGATGGCACGACCCTGTACGTCGCAGGCTTTAGTGTCGACCAGTTGTTGATCATCAACGCAGCCACAGGCGCGCTCTTGTCGACCGTCGACGTTGGCCGAAACCCCGGTTCAGCCGGAAACTTTCTTGCCACCGGCACTCTTTGTCCGGGTGCGCCTGTTACTTTTACTATCACCGTTGCCCCAACGCCTATCCCGGTCATCACAGCTACAGGTTCCATAAATGCGTTAACCACAACCTACGGCACTCCATCAGCCTCCGCAAGTTTCAATGTCTCGGGAGCCGGAATGACCGCCGGAATCCTGGTTACTCCGCCGCCCGGGTTCGAAGTCAGTACTGACAGGATAAATTTTAGCCCGACGGCTACTGTAGGGGCTGCGGGTACTATTGCGCCGACAACGGTTTATATAAGGCTATCCCAAACAACCAATGCAGGGAGTTATTCGGGAAATATAGTTTTGAGCAGCAATGGCGCGACCAGTGTCAATGTGGCTACAGCAAATAGTACCGTTAATCCTGCGCTGCTAACCATTACAGCCAACAACGTTGATAAGCCTTTTGGCACGGCGCTTACCGGCGGCCCCGGCTCGACAGCATTTTCCCCTTTCGGCCTGCAAAACAATGAGACCATAGGCAGCGTGACCATAACTTATGGTGCAGGCGCAGCAGCAACAGACCCGCGTGGTTTTTACCCGGGTGCCGTAACTGCCAGTAACGCAACCGGTGGTATCTTTAACCCGGCCAATTACATTATTTCTTACGTACGCGGTGGTATTACAGTTATTGTACCTTCGGCGATAACGGCTACGGGCACGCCAAGCGGACTAAATACCATTTATGGCACGCCTTCGTCACCCGGCAGTTTCAGCTTATCCGGCTCAAACCTCAATTCGGCAATTACAGTTACACCTCCGACTGGCTTCGAGGTAAGTAACAATAATATAAACTTCAGCAGTACTATTACTGTCGGAGGATCGGGCAATGTGCCAAATACGACTATTTATCTTCGGCTGGCTGCAACCACACCTGTCGGTACTTATTCGGGAAATATTGTAATGAGCAGCGACGGCGTACCTGACGTGGATGTTGCCATACCCAATAGCACGGTTGATCCGGCTTCGCTGGTTATAGCCGCCGACGACCAAGAAAAATACCAGGGCCAGCCCAACCCTGCGTTAACGGTTACTTACTACGGTTTTGTAAATAACGAGGGACCGGCTGTTTTTACCAAACCGTTAACAATAAGTACTACGACAACTTTAAACTCGCCGGTTGGGTTATACCCCATTGTAACAGGCAACGCTGAAGCAGCAAATTACACCATAACCTTTTTGCCAGGCACATTGACGGTAAAACTATCTCCTCTTTCTGTCCAGATACCAAACGCTTTCACCCCGAACGGGGATGGTGTTAACGATGTTTGGAACATCGAAAGTTTGGCTGCTTATCCGCATTGCCGGGTATCGATATACAGTCGTTACGGCAATATGGTTTTCCAGTCGAGGGGGTACGCAAAGCCATGGGACGGCACCGTTAACGGTGTTTCGGCACCCGTCGGAGCCTATTATTACATCATCTACCCGGATGAAAATAATATACAGGTATTGTCTGGTTATGTGGCTGTTATTCGATAAAGGATAACTGTTCGGCAGTATTATGACAACCTCTTTTGGCCTTTTTACGTATTAATTAATATTATTATGCGTGGCTATATCCTTATTCCTGAATCTGTTTCGTGCAATGTGTGTAAATATTGCGGCGCACGCCCAATTATCGTCCTGGCGGATGCAGCGGAATATGTGATAAAATGTCCGAACAGCGACTCGCATTATCACACTGAACCTGGTTTGATCGATATAGAAGACTGGAACCTGCATAATCTGCCCTCGGCAAACGACCAGGTAGATGTAGCACCCAACAAAGCAGTGCTCGACCACTTCTTCTATCTTAACGGCGCCATTATTTCGCTCGCCAACGCCGACTAAAGCGATTTTTTGTTTTTCTGTAAGCCAGATCATTACTACAAACTGAAAAATTACACTTTGCAGACCAATTTTATAGATGTTTAAACATTTAATTTGAGAAAGACGTTTTATATTTGCGGCATAAAAAACAAAAACTCGAATTCAATCAAAATGAAAAAGACATTTTTATTAATTGCCGCAGTATTATTCACTACGGCAACATTTGCACAAAGCACCTGGAAGGCTGACAAGGCACATTCGCATTTAACCTTCACCATTACCCACCTGGCAGTATCTGATGTAGACGGTACATTTAAGGATTTTGATGCTACCATCACTGCATCAAAGCCTGATTTCAGCGATGCCAAAGTTTCGTTCACAGCTAATACCGCTTCAGTAAACACGGGCGTCGATCAGCGTGACGGTCATCTAAAAAGCCCTGACTTTTTCGATGTGGCAAAATACCCGACCCTGACATTTACAAGCACATCCATCAAACCGGCAGCTGCCAATCATTATACAGTTACAGGTAACCTGACTTTGGGAGCGGTTACCAAACCGGTTACTGTCGACCTTTGGTACCGAGGTACAATTACCAACCCGATGAGCAAAGCGCCTGACGCCGGTTTTTCGGTTACCGGAACCCTTAAACGTTCTGATTTTAACTTCGGCAGTAAATTTGGCTCGCCTATGCTGAGCGATGAAGTGGCATTCAAAGCTTCGGGAGAATTTGCCAAAGCCAATTAAGCTGATTGAGCGGAAAGCTTAAAGCAGAAAGCGAAATGCTTATAATAATAATATGAAACGCCCGGAATAATCCGGGCGTTTTTAATATCTGCTTAAAATAAATCCGAAATTGCACATTCGATATTTGAAATCATAGCCTTCTAAAGGTCATTGTCTTTCCAAAAATCTTTAGGTGCCAATACCCTTTTACCCTTAAAATACCTTGTTTATCGATATATGCCGAGGCGTTGTATTCCTTTCCGGTTTTAGCCTCATAGATCATACCATCTTCCCACACATCATC
>Ga0310811_10000210_pt1 | contig 85044 bp, 73 predicted proteins | sample YCmetagenome_FD_207642 | JGI IMG/M metagenome (GOLD analysis project Ga0310811, IMG submission 207642) | Soil microbial communities from experimental microcosm in Duke University, North Carolina, United States - YC | ecosystem: Engineered > Artificial ecosystem > Soil microcosm > Unclassified ... | reverse complement strand
GCCGGCGCTGGCGCCATCCGCTGTTGCGTGGGTGTCGGGCGGCGTGGTCTCGCCGCCCGTCTGCGATTCGTGCGCGGCGTTCAGGCGTGCACGCACGAAACCGATATGCTCGCGCAGCACGTAGAACTGGTTCGCGTACGCGAGCGGCATCTTCATCGCGTTGACCGCGTCTTCGATCGAGCCGAGGCGCCGCACCAGCGTTTCGCGTTCGGCGGCCGACGTGTCGCCCATCGCGGCGCGCTCGATGCCGATCAGCGCGCCATACCAGCGATAGATCCGCGATTTTACGCGCCACGCGTACAGCGACGGCACGAGCCGCAAGCCCGGAATCAGCACGACGATGATCGGCACGAGCAGCACGATCATCCGGTCCGCGAGGCTCGCGACCCAGAACGGCAGCACGCGGTACAGGAAGCTCTTGCCGGACGTGTAGTAGCGCGCGGCGTCGTCGCTGACCGGAAAGTCCTGCGTGCGCGGCGACGGGAATTCGCCCGCGCGCTGCAGCAGCGTCGCGTGGCCGTGCACTTCCTTGGCCGCTTCGATCAGCAGGTCCGACAGCGCCGGATGCAGCGAGTCGCGCGCGATCAGCTCGGCAGTCGGCGCGATCATGTGGATGGTCGTCTGCGGCAGGTTGCGGCCGAGGTCGAGCGCGCCCATCGGCAGCGAGATCGAGTTCAGGAACGGGTAGCGGCGCGCATACGCCTCGGCCTGCACGAAGTCGAAGAAGCGGATGCCGGGCGTGCGGTACAGCTTGCGCATCACCGGCGGCTGCGCGGAATCGCCGGCGAGGAACGCGACGTCGGCGCGGCCTTCGATCAGCGCGTTCGCGGCGTCGTCGCCCGACAGCGGCAACAGCGTCGTCGCGCCGCCGGGCTCGATGCCGTTCGCCTTCAGCAGCACGAGCGCGAGCTGGCGCGTGCCGCTGCCTTCCGCGCCGATCGCAAGACGCTGGCCGCGAAATTCCGACAGCCTCGTCGCGACCGCGCCGCGATAGAAGACCGCGAGCGGCACATACGCGACGCTGCCGAGCGACACGAGATTGTCCGGCACCTTGCTCGCGGTGCCGTCCTGCACGAAGCCGACGTCGACGCTTGCGTCCGGATCGGCGAGCCGTTGCAGGTTCTGCGCGGAGCCTTCGGATTCGAGCACATTCAGCACGATGCCGTTGCGCGCGAGAATCCCGCGATATTGTTCGGCGGCGTTCCAGAACGTGCTGCCTTTCGGGCCCGCGCTGATCGTCAGCGTGCGCGGCGGCGCGGGCTGGATCAGCCGCACCGCGAGCCAGATCGCCGCGATGCTGACGAGCAGGATCGGCCCGAACGTCACCGCGAGATCGCGCCACGAAATCGCCACGAAGCGGGCGAAAAAACGTGGCGGGGACGGGCGGCCGGGGCGAAGCTTCATCGGATGCGGTGCGAGGGCGGCGGGGCGGTCGGGGTCGGTCGGGCGTGATTCGGTGATTCGGTGATTCGGCGCTACGGCGCTACGGCGCTACGGCGCTACGGCGCACGAGCGGCGCCGCTCGTGCTCGTCGATGGTACATGAGATTCCACGCTGTAGCGGCGCGCGGGCGTTGCCGGCAGGGTTTTTGCAGCGGCCCGTGGCCCGCGCTCCGCAGCACGGCGCGGTGCACATTCCGTACGCATCGCGACGGATCGGGCTAAATTGTCAACGCCGCCGCGCGCCGGTCAGCGCTCGCGGCGGAATCGAAACACACAACGACAGGTGGACGCCACCCCGCATTCCAGGCTTCCGGCGCCGCGCCCCACGCAGTCTCCTTGCCTCTCGTGCGTCGCGAAAGAATGGCTGGCTCCTCGCCGATCAATGACCGGTCCCGCCAGCCGGCAGTCGTCGTAAACGTTGCCGGACCCGTTGCCGACCCATTGCGGCGGGGAAGGCGGTCCTGTCCGGAGTACCAAGGAGAAACCATGAAATCGGTCGATTTTCTGAAGGCACTGGCCGTTGCAGCCTGTCTCGCGATGACGGGCGGCGCGTTCGCGCAGAACGACGCCGGCACGACCGGCAGCACCGGCACGGGCGGCACCGCGCCCACGCACGAATCGAAGGGGCAACACAGCGCGAACCGCAAGCTCGGCTACGCGGTTCGCCGCGCGATCGGTCGCGAGCAGGATGTCGACGTGTCGAACATCACCGTGCGTTCGCACGGCGGCGACATTACGCTGCTCGGCACCGTGCCCGACCAGTCGCAGATCGACAAGGCCGAGGCGGCCGCGAAGGGCGTGAGCGGCGTGAAGTCGGTGACGAACAAGCTGACCGTGCAGCAGCAGTAAGCGCCGGTGCGGACGGGTTTGGGCCTCGGGGTCGGAGCCTGTCCGCCGGATTGTCGGAAGAACCGGGAGGAATGGCGTTACATTGCGTACGAATTGACACAATGATTTCCTGCCGACGGCGTTATCGTCGAGCCTGACGAGAGGAAATCGCCCATGAATATCCGCACCTATATCGATCTGCCGATCGTTGACCGTACTGCATTCGAGCTCGCTTGCGCGCGGCACGGTCTCGCGCCGATGCAGTTCCACATTTCCGGCCAGCCGGACCCGGACGACCCGTCGCAAGACGGCTTCCTGCTCGTGCGGCGCGGCTCGTGGGAGCAGGCGTACCGGATCGATCCTCACGGCCACTGGCTGCGGCAGTTCGAGGTCGACCTGAACGGGCGGATCTTCCGCTAACCACCGGGCGCGCCGGTCACCGCCGACCGATGCCGACGGGGGCCGACCAACGTCCACTCACGTCCACTCACGCCCACTCACGCCATCACGAGCCGCACGCCGACGAGCGTCAGCGTCGCCGCGAGCAGGTGGCGCAGCAGCTTGTCCGGCGCGCGCGACGACAGCATGCTGCCGAGCGCGATCCCCGGCAGCGACCCGCACAGCAGCGACGCGAGCATCCACCAGTCGATCGACCCGAGCAGCCAGTGCCCGGCGCCCGCGAGCAGCGTGAGCGGTACCGCGTGCGCGACGTCCGAGCCGACGATCCGCGCGGTCGGCAGCGCCGGATAGAGCAGCAGCAACACCGTCACGCCGATCGCCCCCGCGCCCACCGACGTCAGCGACACCAGTGCGCCGAGCACGGCGCCGGTCGCGATCGTCAGCCACAGCGTGCTGAATTCGCCCGGCGCGCGGCGGTGGCGCGCCGCGAATGCGGCGAGTTGCGGGCGAAACACCAGCGCGAGCGCGGTGATCAGCAACGCCGCGCCGAGCACCGCCTGAATCAGATGCGACGCGCGCGGCGTGTCCATCCCATAGCGATGCAGCAGGATCAGCGTGACGGTCGCCGCGGGCACGCTGCCGGCCGCGAGCCGCAGCGTCACGCGCCAGTCCACCGAGCCCTTCAGTCCGTGCACGAGCGTGCCGGCCGACTTCGTCGCGGCGGCGTACAACAGGTCGGTGCCGACGGCCGTCGCCGGATGCACGTTGAACAGCAGCACGAGAATCGGCGTCATCAGCGAGCCGCCGCCGACGCCCGTCAATCCGACGAGAAAGCCGACGAAGAGGCCGGACAACGAATAAAGCAGATCGATATGGGCTAGATACATCGAGCGAGGCCGGCGGCAAGCCGGATCAGGGTGCAGTATCGCGTCGGCCGGCGCCTGGCTCACCCGACAAGGAGCCATCGAACCGGGCTCGAAAACCAGGCGATAAGCGAGTTGTCAGGCTGGACAGCGGCAGTCGTAAGCGGCGAAAATCCGCTATTGTCGCAAAACCGGCGTCGGCACGCAGAGCGCCCGCGTGAGCCCAGAATCTGCGCGCGATCCCGCCGCCCCGGCGGTCGGCGCCCGCGCGAACGATAACAATTCCGGCAATCCCGAACCCATGAATCCCGGCATTCTGTACGCACTGCTTGCTTTCACCTGCTGGGGCCTCTTTCCGGTCTACTTCAAGACGCTGCATCAGGTAGGCGCGCTCGAAATGCTCGCGCACCGGATGGCGTGGTCGCTGCTGTTCGTCGCCGCCGTGCTCGTCGTGCGCCGCCACTGGCGCTGGCTCGGCGTCGCGCTGCGCGACCGGCCGCTCGTCGGCCGCTTCGTCGCGAGCGCCGCGCTGCTGTCGGCGAACTGGGGCATCTATATCTGGGCGGTCAATGCCGGGCACATCGTCGAGGCGAGTCTCGGCTACTTCATCAATCCGCTGTTGAACGTGCTGCTCGGCTATGTGTTTCTCGGCGAGCGGCTGCGTCCGCTGCAATGGTGCGCGGTCGCGCTCGCGGCGGCCGGCGTGCTGTGGCTCACCTGGCAGAACGGCGCGCCGCCGTGGATCAGCCTCGCGCTCGCGGCGACGTTCGGCGGCTACGGGCTCATGCGCAAGACCGCGCAACTCGGCGCGCTCGAAGGGCTGACGATGGAAACGCTGCTGCTCTTTCCGGTCGCGCTGCTGTATCTCGCGGCGCTCGGCTGGCTCGGCGGCAGCACGTTCTTCGTCGCGCCGACGTCGGTGCGCGTGCTGCTCGCGATGGCCGGGCCGATCACCGCCGTGCCGCTGCTGCTGTTCGCGGCGGCGGCGCGGCGCATTCCGCTGTCGACGCTCGGCGTGATCCAGTACGTGACGCCGACGCTGCAACTGCTGACCGGCGTGATCGTCTATCGCGAGCCGTTCGGCGGCGCGCAACTGATCGGCTATGGCGCGATCTGGGTCGCGCTCGCGCTGTATTCGTTCGAAGGGATGCGCATCGCGGCCGCCATGCGCGAGGCGCGCGCGAACTGAACGCGCCTCGCCCGCGCGATCGATCCGTGGCGATCTCGCTGGCCCGCGCGCGGCACGGCGGCGGCGCCGGGTCGCCATCAACACCCGACCGTCATCGACGCCTGCACGCTGCTGTGGCCCGCGCACGCCCGGCACGGTAGGATCGCAAGACTGGTCGTCCGCGCGCCGCTTCGTCGGGGCGCGCCTCACGCAAAAGGCCATCGTCCGTCACCGTTACCGGAGCGAGTCGCGCATGAACCCTGAAGCAGCACACCGATTCGAGAACGAATTCGCGCCGCGTGTCGCCGCATGGATCGCGAGTCATCTGGGGGCGCCGATCCGCGTCGAAGTCGTGCCGCGCGAGGGGCGCGGACATCCGACGCGCGTGCGCATCACCGGCGAGCCGGACGAGCATCGCCACCGTCATCCGTACCCGTATCCGCTGAACGTGTCGCTCACCTGGGACACCGCCGAGGTCGAGCGGCTGATGGACGCCGACGGCGAGGCCCGCTTCGGGCACTACCTGGAATCGACGTCGAGCAAGCTGCACGCGTGGGAGTCGGCGCGGCCGATGGACTTCGCGTCGCGCACGCAGGGCGAGCCGGAGATCCTGCTCGGCGGGCTCGATTTCGAAGGGGTGAACGAGTAGCGGCGCGGGTTCAGCGCATCTTGCCGCAATAGAGGCCGGACAGCGTCTGCATCACCTGGATCACTTCGAAGCTCGCGAGACGGTAGTAGATGTACTTGCCTTCGCGGCGGGTCTCGACGAGGCCTTCGTCGCGCAGCACGCCCAGATGCTGCGACAGGCTCGGCTGACGCACGCCGACCAGCGCTTCCAGTTCGCCGACGTTGCGCTCGCCCTCGGTCAGCTGGCACAGCAGCAGCAGACGGTCTTCGTGCGCGAGCGCCTTCAGGAGCGCGCACGCCTTCGCCGCGGAATCGCGCAATGCGTCGACGGCTTCGGGAGTCAGATGTGTGGTCATATGTCGCGTGATTTCGGCGCCGGCAAACGGTTTTCAGTCCATTGAAACACATTATATTTATCCATAATATGTCCTTCAATAGACCGTCATGGAGTCCAGCATGTCAATGCCTGCCGCAGACCCCTCGCGCTCGCCACTCGTCGAGCCGTTCTTCGACCCGGTAACCAGCACCGTCACCTATGTCGTTCATGCGGGGCCGGGTTCGGCCTGCGCGATCGTCGATCCGGTGCTCGACTACGATCCGAAGGCGGGGCGCACGTCCACCCGCTCGGCCGACCGCGTGATCGCGTTCGTGCGCGAGCATGCGCTGAAGGTCGAATGGCTGCTCGAGACGCACGCGCACGCCGACCATCTTTCCGCCGCGCCGTACGTGAAGGAGCGCGCAGGCGGGCGCGTGGCGATCGGCGAACACATCCGCACCGTGCAGCGCGTGTTCAGCGGGATATTCAACCTGGGCGGCGCGCTCGCGACCGACGGCTCGCAGTTCGATCACCTGTTCGCCGATGGCGACACGTTCGCGATCGGCGACATCGCCGCGCACGCGCTGCATGTGCCGGGCCATACGCCGGCCGATCTCGCGTACCGGATCGGCGACGCGGTGTTCGTCGGCGACACGCTGTTCATGCCGGACGTCGGCTCCGCGCGCTGCGATTTTCCGGGCGGCGACGCGCACACGCTGTACCGGTCCGTGCGCCGGCTGCTCGCGCTGCCGCCCGACACGCGTCTGTTCATGTGCCACGACTATCCGCCCGACACGCGCGAGCCGCGCTTCGAGACGACGGTCGCCGCGCAGCGGCGCGACAACATCCATCTGCACGACGGGGTGAGCGAGGAGGCGTTCGTCGCGATGCGTCACGCGCGCGATCGCACGCTCGACATGCCGACGCTGATCCTGCCGTCGATCCAGGTGAACATTCGCGCGGGACACCTGCCGGAGGCCGAGGACAACGGCGTCAGCTACCTGAAGATTCCGCTCAACGCGCTGTAAAGCGGCCGCGTCGCTGCGCGAACGTGCGCGCAGCCGTTAGACTTCGCGGTGATCCCCTCCCGCGGAGTCCCCATGAAAGCAATCCAGTTCAAAACCTTCGGTGCGCCCGACCGGCTCGAATACGTCGAATTGCCGACGCCCGAGCCGGCCGCCGGCGAGGCGCTTGTGCGCGTGAAAAGTGCGTCGGTGAATCCGAGCGACGTGAAAAACGTGTCGGGCCATTTCGAACACACGCAATTGCCGCGCGTGCCGGGGCGCGATTTCAGCGGCACCGTCGTCGCGGGTCCCGACGAGTGGATCGGCGTCGACGTGTGGGGCACCGGCGGCGACATCGGCTTCACGCGCGACGGCACGCATGCGGAGTTCATCCGGATTCCGGTCGCCGCGCTCGTGCGCAAGCCCGCCGCGCTCGGTCATGCGGAGGCCGCGTCGATCGGCGTGAACTTCGTCGTCGCGTGGCTCGGGGCGGTCGATTACGCGAAGGTCGATGCCGGCGACACGGTGGTCGTCATCGGCGTGTCAGGCGGTGTGGGCGGCGCCGTCACGCAGATCGCGAAGGCGCGCGGCGCGCGGGTGATCGGCGTCGCGCGCGAGGCGCCGCCGGCCGGGTCGCCGGCCGCACGGCTCATCGACGCGTTCGTGCCGATCGGCGACGACACCGTCGCCCGCGTGCGCGCGTTGACCGGCGGCGCCGGCGCGGAAGTGGTGTTCGACGCGGTCGGCGGCGTGACGTTCGAACTGGGGCTCGCGCTCGCGAAGCGGCGTGGGCGCGTGGTCGAGATCAGCGCGACCGGGCGGCGGCGCGTCGAGTTCGACCTGATCGACTTCTATCACAACGAGACGCAGCTCTTCGGGGCGGACAGCGCGAAGCTCGGCGTCGCCGAGTCCGCGCCGATCATGCAGGCGATCGCCCAGGCGTTCGACGCGGGCCACTTCGAGGCGCCCGTCATCGCGCAGCGCTTTTCGCTGGAGCACGCCCGCGACGCGTATCAGGCGGTCGCGGGCGGCACGGTCGGTCGCGTGGTGATCGATACGCAATGACGCGCAGCGCGCGCGACGCGACGGCGGCAAGTGCGGCCATCGCGTCGAACGCGGCCAACGCGTAAAGCGCGCTGCCGCCTACCCCTCGCGGCGCACCAGCCGCTCCGGCAGATGCGCGCGCAGTCGGCGCGCATCGAGATGCGCGAGATCCTTGTCGAGTTCGAGCGTGACGCGGCTTTGCGTCTGTGGATCCAGATGCTTGCGCAGCTCGCCGAGAAACGCGGGCGGCGCGGCGATGACCAGCGTGCCGTAGCGGTCGGCTTCGCGGCCCTTCGCGAGACAGGTGGCGATCTCCCCGGCGAATGCCGCGGCTTCGTGGTCGTGCTGGACCGTGTCCCGGTCCGATTGAGGGCCGGACGCGCCGCGATCGAACGTGCGGCCGGGCCGGTCGGTCACGAGGCTTTGCTCCTGCATGCGGCCGGCCGGGTGAAGCAGCGTCTCGATTTCGTCGATGGCGCCTAGCGGACTATCCGCCGTGAAAATGCGCGCGGTCGCGCGATTGGCAACCGCAATCCAGATCGTCTTCGTCATGTTGTCCTCGCTGCCTGAGCTTCGGCGCCGCGGCGGCACGAAACTGCGCGGACCCGAAGCAGTCGGTGGACTCGCGAGCAGACCGTGCACACGATTCGACACGGAAAGTCGCGAGCTTCTTCAAGGTTAGCGCGATCGCAGGCGCGCGGGGACGGCCGTGCGCGCGCCGACGCATCGCGCAGTGCGGGCGCCGCGCCGCACGCGCGCACGGTAACCGGCTCAGCGATATTCGTTCCCGAAGACGGCGCCGATGCGGCGGCTCGATATGGCCCCGGTGTATTCGCGGCACAAGACGGCATCCGGCGAATGCGCACCGGAAAAGACCGCGGCCGGCAAAGAGGAAGAAGGGAATCTGACGACCGGTGCATGCGCGCAAATCGTTGCATGCACCGGCCCGGGTGGCGCGCGTCGCAACGTTGCAGCGGCGCGCGACATTGAGCGACGAATGCGATTACTTCGCCTTTTCCGCGCTGTTCGTGATTGCGTGGCCTCCGGCCGACAGGTCCTGGCCTGCGCCGGCAATCGTGTTGCAGGCGGCGAGCGTGACGGAAAGCAGAGCAAACGCAATGGCGATATATCGACTCATGATGGGTTCTCCTTTTAATGTCAGCGCCGAGCAGGCGGCAAACCCGCGGCAGACCGATTGTACGCGAGAGCCGGTCGAGGTCGATGGCCGCGCACGCGGCTTGCTACGACCGGCGACTTTTACGCACGACGAGCCATTTCGGCGAACGAAACCGCACGATGCTCACGTAAAGCCACACGTAAGTCGCCGCGAACACGACGACGAAGCAGAACAGGTGGACCGTGTGGCGCCAGAACAGCGTCGCCGGCACCACGGCGATCAGGCACAGGAGCCACAGGTACGGCGACGTCAGCGAATTGCGGCGCGTCAGTTCGCGCGCGGTGCGCGAGCCGACCACCCAGCGCATCAGCCGCTTGTAGACGAGCATGTGCAGATGCACGCCGTCCGGAATGCCCGGCGACATCCCGCGAATGAATTTCTTCCGGTAGATCGAGAAGCACGTCTCGAAGATCGGGTACATGAACAGCAGCACCGGATACCACGCGGACACGTCGCGATTGCGCATCACGAGCAGGATCGACAGCTCGGCGAGCATGAAGCCGATGAAGTACGCGCCGCCGTCGCCGAGGAAGATCAGGCCGGCCGGGAAGTTCCAGATGAAAAAGCCCATCACGGCGCCCATCATGATCAGCGACGCGGACATCACGACCGCGTCGTGCACCTGAAACGCGACGTACGCGAGCGACGCGAACATCATGAACGCGACCATCGACGCGAGGCCGTTGAAGCCGTCGATGATGTTGACCGCGTTCGCGAGCGCCGCGACCGCGAGCACGGTGATCGAAAACGAAATCGCCGGATACGACAGCAGGAAGTCGAGCGGCGGCACGCTGATCCGCGTGACCGCGATGCCGAGCGCGAAGTACGCGATCGCGGCGGCCGCCATCGTGCACAGGAGCCGCGCGAGCGGCGATACGCGCTTGGTCAGGTCTTCCGCGAGGCCGGAGCCGAACGCCGGCAGCCCGCACGCGGCGAGCCCGAGAATGCCCGCGGACACGGCCGGCCACGCGCCGCGCAACTGCAGCGCCGACACGACGAGTCCCGCGAGTATGCCCGCGCCGCCGACGCGCGGCACGGGCCGCACGTGGAATTTCTGCACCCCGGCGAGATCGGCGTCGATCGAGAATTTTTCATGCAGATGCGCGTAACGCACGATCAACAGCGTAACCAGCAGTGAGACGACGAAACCGAGCGCGAAACTGAGCATGAAAAATGGACCGGGGCAGTGGATGCGCGATTATACAAAGGCGGCACGGCGCAAATTGCGCGGCGCGGGGCGGCCGGCGGCGCGCGTGGTGCGTCGGCCGGCCATCTTGGCGCGCTAACATGGCGCGCACGTTGCGCGGCGTTCGCCGCGAGGCGAGATACACCCCGTTCACCGGCCCGTTACCGAAGAGACGCCCATGCCTCACTCCGACTGGACGCGCGACGCGATCCGCAAGATCGAAGCCGACTTCAATCGTTCCGCCGATACTCATCTTATTCCGCTCGATCTGCCGGGCTATCCGGACCTGCATTTTTATCTGAAGGACGAGTCGAGCCATCCGACCGGCAGCCTGAAGCACCGGCTCGCGCGCTCGCTGTTTCTGTACGCGCTGTGCAATGGCTGGCTGCATGAAGGCAGCGTCGTCGTGGAGGCGTCGAGCGGTTCGACCGCGATTTCCGAGGCGTATTTCGCGCGGCTGCTGGGCCTTGCGTTCGTCGCGGTGATTCCGGCCAGCACGTCGCGCGCGAAAATCGACGCGATCGCGTTCTACGGCGGGCGCTGCCATCTCGTCGACAATCCCGCCGACATCTACACGGAGTCGCATCGGATCGCCAACGAATCGGGCGGTCACTTCATGGACCAGTTCACGTACGCCGAGCGCGCAACCGACTGGCGCGCGAACAACAACATCGCCGAGTCGATCTTCCGGCAGATGGCCGACGAAGCGTATCCGGTGCCCGCGTGGATCGTGTCGAGCGGCGGCACGGGCGGGACGATCGCGACGCTCGGCCGCTACGTCGCGTATCGACGCCATACGACACGCGTGCTGTGCGCCGATCCCGACAACTCGGTGTTCTTCGACTACTACGCGAGCGTGGTCGCGGGGCGGCCCGAGCGTGCGCTGACGCTCGACGTCGGCTCGCGGATCGAGGGCATCGGGCGGCCGCGCGTCGAGCGCTCGTTCATTCCGACCTGCATCGACGCGATGGTGAAGGTGCCGGACGCGCTGTCGCTCGCGGCGATGCGCTGGCTCGCGGGACGGCTCGGGCGGCGCGTCGGCGGCTCCACGGGGACGAACTTCGTCGGCATGCTGTATCTGGCCGAGCGGATGCACGCGGCCGGCGAGAGCGGGGCGATCGTCGGGCTACTGTGCGACAGCGGCGAGCGCTATCGGAACACGTACTACGACGATGCGTGGTACGCGGCGCAGGGCATCGCGGTCGACGAGCCGGATGCGTTCATCGCGCGCGCGGTGGCTGCGCAAGCGGTGTTCGGCAACGCAGCGGCGGGCGTGCGCGCCGCGGGGAATGTGTGAGCCGGTGTAAATGAAATGAATGCGTGAAATGAATGCGCGCTATGCTTTCGAATAACGCGTCTTTATCGCGCCATTTATTGCGGAATTCGATATGGATCGAATGTGATAATCACTGTCGGGCAGTCGATGACGGACTTCGCTGTTATCCCTCAATGAATGACCACGTGGCGCAGAGGCAACACCGGTGCGGCTCTCGACCGATCTATTCCCTATTAAATATCTCTTTAAATACAGCGGATTAACCACGCCATTCGGGATCTTTTCCGATTTCGCAAATGACTTTTCCAGGGCAAACGCGCGGCCGTTAATGGGCGCGCCACGTAGACTTCGTTCGCAACTGCCGGGCTCGGCAGCATTGGCATGTCGCCGTTCACGGCAGCCCGTAAGTCAACCAGGTAAAAGTCATGAAGAAATCTCTGATCATCGCAGGCGTGCTCGGCGCGTTCGCCGTTTCGGCACAGGCACAAAGCAGCGTCACGCTGTACGGCACGCTCGACGCTGGCCTCGTCTATGCAAACAACTCAGGCGGCCACAGCCTCTGGAAGCAGGGTAGCGGCTCGGTCTCCGACACGTACTTCGGCCTGCGCGGCAGCGAAGACCTCGGTGGCGGCCTGCATGCCATCTTCACGTTGGAAAGCGGCTTCAACGTGAACAGCGGCGCGTTCACGCAGAAGAACACGCTCTTTAACCGCCAGGCGTTCGTCGGCCTGCAGAGCGACCAGTACGGCACGCTGACGCTCGGTCGCCAGTACGACTCCATGGTCGACTACCTGGCGCCGCTGTCGGATATCGGCAGCGACTACGGCAACAATCTGGCCGGTCACCCGTTCGACAACGACAACCTCGACCACTCGTTCTCGGTCAGCAACGCGGTCAAGTTCCAGAGCGCGAACTACGCGGGCTTCAAGTTCGGCGGCCTGTACGGTTTCAGCAACGACGCCGGCCAGTTCGCGAACAACCGCGCATGGAGCCTCGGTGCTTCGTATGGCGTCGGCCCGCTGAACCTCGCGGCCGCCTACCTGCAACTGAACAACTCGCCGACGATAACCAACGCGTCGGGCGCCGTGCAGACGGGTTCGAGCAACAACTTCAACCTGACCTCCGAAACGCAGCGCACGTTCGGCGCAGGCGCGAACTACGTGTACGGCCCGGCGAAGGTCGGCTTCGTGTGGACGCACACGCAATACGAGAACCTGTTCGCTGGCGGCGAGGGCGGCAACACGATCGCGATCCCGACCGGCTCGAACCTGCACCTCGACAACTTCGAGCTGAACGGCCGCTACGCGCTGACCCCGGCGCTGGCGCTGGATGCTGCGTACACGTTCACGGACGGCAAGGTGTCGGGCTCGAACGGTTCGGGCGATCCGAAGTGGCACACGGTGTCGGTGAAGGCGGACTACTCGCTGTCGCGTCGCACCGACGTGTACGTGCAAGGCGTGTATCAGCACGCTTCGGGCGAGCTCGGCGACGCCGGCGCGAACGTCGCGATGATCAACACGCTGTCGCCGTCGACCACGCAAAACCAGGTCGCAGCGACCGTGGGTATGCGTCACCGCTTCTAAGCGACTGCTAAGCGACTGCTAAGCGACTGCTAAGCGACTGCCAGGCGGCGCGAAGAACGCCGCTTCGCCGGCGGCCCGCACTCACGAGGCGCGGCGCTGTCCGGCGAGGAGCGAACTGACGCTTCGGGCATGCAAAAAGGGCTTCGGTACCTCACGGTATCGAAGCCCTTTTTTCATGGCGCTTTCGAAAAGCCGGCCCGCGTGGCGGGACCGGCTCGCTCAGCCGCCGTTCGTCAATGCGGCAGTGCCGGGATCATCCAGCTCAGCACGTGCTGCTGCAGGAACACGAGCACGCCGAGCAGCAGCGTCAGGAAGACGCTATGCCAGAACGTCCGCGCGAACACGACGCCTTCCTGGCCCTTCAGATCGGTCGTCGCGACGCCCGTTGCGACGTTCTGCGGCGAGATCATCTTGCCCATCACGCCGCCCGACGAGTTGGTCGCCGCCATCAGCACCGGATCGAGGCCGAGCTGCCTCGCGGCCACGACCTGCAGGTTGCCGAAGAGCGCATTGCCCGACGTGTCGCTGCCGGACAGGAACACCGCGATCCAGCCGAGCGACGCGGACACGAGCGGGAACAGCGCACCCGTCGACGCGACACCCATGCCGAGCGTGTAGCTCATCCCCGAGTAGTTGAGCAGGTACGCGAGCGCGACGATCATCATCACGGTGGCGATCGCGATGCGCGTCTGCTTCCACGTCTTCGCGATGCACGCGAAGAAGTCGCGCAAGCTCACGCGCGTCCACAGCGCCGTGATGACCGCGGCGACGAGAATCGCCGTGCCGGTGCCGAGCGGCTGGAACCCCCACACGGCCGCATACGGCTTGTTGTACAGCGTCACGAAGACGGCGTTGTGCAGGCCGGGCCACTGGATGTTTTCCTGACCGATCGACGCGATGTTCGCGTGAACCCAGATGATCACGACGACCGACACGATGATCCACGGCAGCCAGCCGCCGTAGCCGATGCGCTCCGAGTGGTTCTTCGCGCGCGATTCGCTGCGCGTGATCGCGAACTTCGGATCGTGCTCGGGCTTCCAGATCTTCAGGAAGCCGATCGTGACGATCAGCGACGTCATCGACGACAGCACGTCGGTCAATTCGTAGCCGAGGTAGTTCGACGTGACGAACTGCGCGATCGCGAAGCTGCCGCCCGACACGACGAGCGCGGGCCACAGCTTGCCGATCGAGCGGATGCCGCCGTACATGCCGACCACATAGAACGGCAGCAGGAACGCGAAGAACGGCAACTGACGGCCGACCATCGCGGCAAGCGTGCCGGGGTGGAGCGACGTGACGGCGCCGAGCACGGTGATCGGCACGCCGAGCGCACCGAACGCGACAGGCGCGGTGTTGAAGATCAGCGTGAACGTCAGCGCTTCGAGGGCGGGGAAGCCGAGTCCGATCAGGAGCGCGCTCGTGATCGCCACCGGCGTGCCGAAGCCGGAGATGCCTTCGAGCAGACAGCCGAACGAGAACGCGACGACGAGCAGCACGAGGCGCCGGTCGTCGGGCAGATGGTCGAGCATCCACTGGCGGAACTGCTCGAAGCGCCCCGATTTCACCGAGATGTTGTACAGCAGGAGCGCGTTCACGACGATCCACATCACCGGGACCAGCGCGAGGGCCATGCCGGCGCCGACGGCGTCGAACGCGAGACCGGCCGGCATGCCCCACACGCCGATCGCGATCGCGAGGCCGGCGACGAGGCCCGCGAGCGACGCCTGCCAGGCCGGCCGGCGCAGCACGCCGAGCATGATCAGCGCGACGGCGATCGGAACCGCGGCGACGAGAAACGATAGGGCGAGAGAGTGGCCGACCGGTGTCAACGGCTGCGCGTATAGCGTGCCGGCCGGAAGTGCGACGGATGGATTCATTACGTCTCCTGCAGCCCTTTCAAGGGGCTTTTATTGAATGACAGCCGACGTGCACGCGACACGCCACGCGCGTTGATGCTGCAACGCGTGATGCGTTACGGACGCGACAAAAGAAGGCGGGCGCCGAAGCGCCCGCCGAAGGAAGGGCTTAGCTGACCGGCTGCTTCAGCTTGAACGCCAGGCGATACTGATGCAGCAGCGGCTCGGTGTAGCCGGCCGGCTGCTCCTTGCCTTCGAACGCGAGCGCGCAAGCGGCCTTGAACGCGTACGACGACTCGAAGTTCGGCGCCATCGGACGATAGTTCGCGTCACCGGCGTTCTGCTGGTCGACGACGGCCGCCATCCGCTTGAACACGTCGAGCACGAACTCGCGCGACACGACGCCGTGCTGCAGCCAGTTCGCGATGTGCTGGCTCGAAATGCGCAGCGTCGCGCGGTCTTCCATCAGGCCGACGTTATTGATGTCCGGCACCTTCGAGCAGCCGATGCCTTGCTCGACCCAGCGCACCACGTAGCCGAGGATGCCCTGGGCGTTGTTCTCGACTTCGCGACGGATGTCGTCGTCGCTCCACTCGGCGCGCTCGACCACCGGCACCGTCAGCAGACCGTCGAGCAGCGCGTTGCGCTCGTTCGCGTAGTCGATCTTTTCGAGCTCCTGCTGGACCGCCTGCACGTCGACGTCGTGATAGTGCAGCGCGTGCAGCGTCGCGGCCGTCGGCGACGGCACCCACGCCGTGTTCGCGCCCGCCCGCGGATGCCCGATCTTCTGTTCGAGCATCGCGTGCATCAGGTCCGGCATCGCCCACATGCCCTTGCCGATCTGCGCGCGGCCGCGCAGTCCCGCCGCGAGGCCGGCGAGCACGTTGTTGCGCTCGTACGCGGTGATCCACGCGGACGACTTCATGTCGCCCTTGCGGATCATCGGGCCCGCCAGCATGCTCGTGTGCATCTCGTCGCCGGTGCGGTCGAGGAAGCCCGTGTTGATGAACGCGACGCGCGACGAAGCCGCTTCGATGCACGCGAGCAGGTTCACGCTCGTGCGGCGCTCCTCGTCCATGATGCCCATCTTCATCGTGCCGCGCGGCAGGCCGTACAGGTCTTCGATGCGCGCGAACAGCGTGTCCGCGAACGCGACTTCGGCCGGGCCGTGCATCTTCGGCTTCACGATGTAGATCGAGCCGGCGCGCGAGTTGCGCTTCGACTTCAGGTCGTGCAGCGCGCACAGCGTCGTCACGACGCCGTCGAGGATGCCTTCCGGAATCTCGTTGCCGTCGCGGTCGAGCACGGCGCCCGTCGTCATCAGATGGCCGACGTTGCGCACGAACAGCAGCGAGCGGCCGTGCAGCGTCAGCGCGCCGCCGTTCGGCGCGCGGTATTCGCGATCCGCGTTCAGGCGCCGCGTGAACGTGCGGCCGCCCTTCGCGACTTCTTCGACCAGCGTGCCCTGCATCAGGCCGAGCCAGTTGCGGTACAGGTCGACCTTGTCTTGCGCGTCGACGGCCGCAACCGAGTCTTCGCAGTCGATGATCGTCGTGACCGCCGCTTCGAGCACGAGGTCCGTCACGTGCGCCGGGTCCTTCGCGCCGATCGGCGTGGACGCGTCGATCTGGATCTCGATGTGCAGGCCGTTGTGCTTGAGCAGGATCGCGGTGGGCGCGGCGGCGTCGCCTTGATAGCCGACGAACTGGGCGGCGTCGGCGAGCGTCGTCGCGCCGGAGCCGATCGCGACGGACAGCGCGCCGTCCTTCACCGTGTAGGCGGTCGAGTCGCGGTGCGAGCCGTTCGCGAGCGGCGCCGCGCGGTCGAGGAATTCGCGTGCGAACGCGATCACGCGCGCGCCGCGCACCGGGTTGTAGCCGCCGGCGCGCGTCGCGCCGCCGTCTTCGGGCAGCGCGTCGGTGCCGTACAGCGCGTCGTACAGGCTGCCCCAGCGTGCGTTCGCCGCGTTCAGCGCGTAGCGCGCGTTCGACAGCGGCACGACGAGCTGCGGGCCGGCCTGGCGCGCGATCTCGCTGTCGACGTTTGCCGTCGTTGCGCCGACTTTCTGCGGCGCGGGCACGAGATAGCCGATCTGCGTCAGGAATGCGCGGTAGGCGGCGAGGTCGCGCACCGGGCCCGGATGCGCGCGGTGCCAGTTGTCGATTTCGAGTTGCAGCCGGTCGCGCTCGGCGAGCAGCGCGCGATTGCGCGGCGCGAGGTCGTGCACGAGCGCGGCAAAGCCGCTCCAGAACGCGTCCTTGTCGACGCCGGTGCCAGGCAGTGCTTCCGTTTCGATGAAACGGGCAAGCCCGTCGTCCACCTTCAGTCCGTGATGTTCGATCATGATGCTCTCTCGTTGCTTTCTTGTTGCTTTCGACTGATACGTTTGCGGTTCAAACCGCGCTCAATCGGCGTTCAAGCCGCGCTCTAGCCGCGTTCAGGCGGCGAGGCCGTTCACGCCGGCCTTTGCGATCTGCGCGTCTTCGTCGGGCTTCATGCCCGACACGCCGACCGCGCCCACCACCTGGCCCCCGACGACGACCGGCACGCCGCCGCCGAGCGTTGCGACGAGCGGTGCGCTCAGGAACGCCGTGCGGCCGTTGTTGATCATGTCTTCGTAAAGCTGCGTCTCGCGGCGGCCGAGCGCCGCCGTGCGGGCCTTCTCCTGCGCGATGTAGGAACCGACCGGCGCGGTGCCGTCGAGCCGCACGAACGCGAGCGGATGGCCGCCGTCGTCCACCACGGCGATCGCGACGGCCCAGCCGTTGCGTTCGGCTTCGGCGCGGGCTGCGGCGAGGATCTGGTTCGCTTCGGCAGCGCCGAGCACGTGTTTCGTCTGCATATCAGGGTCTCGTTGAGGCGGAGGTAATGAGGGAATCGACGAGTTCGATCCAGTGCGAGACCGGGGTGCGGCCCGCGCTGTTCAGGTGCGATTGGCAGCCGACGTTGGCCGTCACGATCGCATCGGGCCGGTCGGCTTCGAGCGCGTCGAGCTTATTGTCTCGCAATTGCTTGGCGATTTCCGGCTGCGTGAGCGAGTAGGTGCCGGCCGAGCCGCAGCACAGGTGACCGTTCGCGACGCTCGTCAGGTCGAAGCCGAGGCGCGCGAGCACGCCTTCGACCGCGCCGCCGAGCTTTTGCGCGTGCTGCAGCGTGCACGGGCAGTGGAACGCGATGCGGCGCTTCGCGGTGCCCGAGAGCGCATCGAGCGGCTCGGCGGCGATCACTTCGACGAGATCGCGTGCGAGCGCGCTCACGCGGCGGGCTTTTTCCGCGTAAGCGGGATCGAAGCGCAGCAGATCGCCGTACTCCTTCACGAACGCGCCGCAGCCGCTGGCCGAAATCACGATCGCCTCGGCGCCGGCCTCGATGGCCGGCCACCACGCGTCGATGTTGCGTCGCGCGCGATCGAGGCCCGTGTCCTGCGCGTTCAGGTGATAGTCGTTCGCGCCGCAGCAGCCGGCCTGCGGCGCGGGCGTCACGCTGATGCCGAGGCGATCGAGCACGCGCGCGGCGGCCGCGTTCGTGTTCGGCGTGAGCGACGGCTGCACGCAGCCTTCGAGCAGCAGCACGCGGCGCGCATGGCGCACCGGCGGGCGCGGCGCAGGGGCCTGCGCGGGAATCTTGTCGCGCAGCGTGTCGGGCAGCAGTCCGCGCGCCGACCGCGCGGCGCGCAGCAGCGCGGCGAACGTCGCCGGGCGCGACACGACGTGCCGCAGTCCCGCGCGCAGCCAGCGATCGCGCGTGGAGCGCGTCGTGCGCCGCTCGACTTCCGCGCGCCCGATATCGAGCAGCGCGTGATAGCGCACGCCCGACGGACACGTCGTCTCGCAGTTGCGGCACGACAGGCAGCGGTCGAGGTGCAGCTGCGTCTTTTCGGTGACGGGCTGCCCTTCGAGCACCTGCTTGATCAGGTAGATGCGGCCGCGCGGGCCGTCCAGCTCGTTGCCGAGCAACTGGTACGTCGGGCACGTCGCGTTGCAGAAGCCGCAGTGCACGCACGCGCGCAGGATCGACTCCGCTTCTTCGGCGCGTTCGAGAGTGCGCGCCGCTTCGCTCAGGTTGGTTTGCATCGGTTGATCGATCTTGCGTCAGAAGTCCGCGTACAGGCGGCCCGGGTTGAAGATCCCCTGCGGGTCGAGTTGCGTCTTCAGGCGCTGGTGCAGTTTCAGCAGCGCGTCGGGCAGCGGCTGGAACGGCGTGTCCGTCACAGCCGGCGTGAACGCCGTCGCGTGGCCGCCCAGGTCGCGCGCAACGCGGCGCACGTCGTTCGCGTCGGCGTCGGTCTTCAGCCAGCGTTGCGCGCCGCCCCAGTCGATCAGCGCGTCGCCCGGCAGTGCCGCAAACGGCGCGCCGACCGGCAGCGACAGCCGCCACAGCGGCCGCGCATCCTGGAAGAACGGCAGCTCGAACGCGCGCAGCCGGGTCCAGAACGACGCATCGGCGTCGGCGCCGCCCAGCGCTTCGCGCGCGCCGCGCACCGAACCGATCCCGCCTTCCAGACGCAGTTGCAGCACGCCGTCCGCGTAACACGCGCCGCCCACGGGCAGCCCCGCGCGACGCCAGCCGGCGAGGCGCTGACGGGCGTCGTCGGGCGCGAGTTCGAGCGCGACACAGGCCGTCGCGCGCGGCTTCGGCAGCACCTTCAGCGACACCTCGGTCACGAGCCCGAGGCAGCCGAAGCTGCCGGCCATCAGGCGCGACACGTCATAGCCGGCGACGTTCTTCATCACCTCGCCGCCGAAGCGCAGATGCTGGCCGTGCCCCGTGATCACGCGGCAGCCGAGCACGAAGTCGCGCACCGCGCCGACCCACGGACGCCGCGCGCCCGACAGCCCCGACGCGAGCATCCCGCCCACGGTGGCCGCGCCGCCGAAGAGCGGCGCTTCGAACGGCAGCGACTGGCCGGCCGCATCGAGCGTGGCTTCGAGCTCCGCGAGCGGCGTGCCGGCGCGCGCCGTCACGATGAGTTCCGTCGGGTCGTAGTGGACGATCCCGCGATGGCCGCGCGTATCGATCGTTTGTCCGTCGACCTTGCGGCCGAGGAATGCCTTGCTGCCGCCGCCGCGAATCGCAAGCGGCGTGCGCGCGGCGCGCGCCGCCTCGACCTGCGCGAGCAATGCGGCGCTGTCGTCCGTCGAATCCAGTTCGCGTCGCATCAGAACCGCTCCAGTTCGGGGAAGGAAAGTTGACCGTGGTGCACGTGCATGCGGCCGAATTCGGCGCAGCGATGCAGCGTCGGGATGTTCTTGCCGGGATTGAGCAGCCGCGACGGATCGAATGCCGCCTTCACCGCGTGGAAGTATTCGATTTCCATCGCGTTGAACTGCACGCACATCTGATTGATTTTTTCGCGGCCGACGCCGTGCTCGCCGGTGATGCTGCCGCCCACCTCGACGCACAGTTCGAGGATGCGGCCGCCGAGCGCTTCGGCGCGATCCATCTCGCCGGGCTCGTTCGCATCGAACATGATGAGCGGATGCATGTTGCCGTCGCCCGCATGGAACACGTTCGCGACCTTCAGCCCGTACTCGTCGGACAGCGCGGCGATGCCTTTCAGCACGCGCGGCAGCTCGCGCCGCGGAATCGTGCCGTCCATGCAGTAGTAGTCCGGCGAAATGCGGCCCACCGCAGGAAACGCGTTCTTGCGGCCGGCCCAGAAACGCAGCCGCTCGGCCTCGTCGCGCGCGAAGCGCAAGTCGGACGCACCCGCTTCGCGCAGCAATTCGGCGACGCGCTCGGCGTCCTCGTCGACGTCGTCCTGCGCGCCGTCGAGTTCGCACAGCAGGATCGCTTCGGCATCGACCGGATAGCCCGCGTGGATAAAGTCCTCGGCCGCGCGGATCGCCAGGTTGTCCATCATTTCGAGGCCGCCCGGAATCACGCCCGCGCCGATGATCTGCGCGACCGCGCCGCCCGCGCTCACCACGTCGTCGAAGCTCGCCATCAGCACCTTGACGCTCTGCGGCTTCGGCAGCAGCTTGACCGTCACCTCGACGACGACGCCGAGCATCCCTTCGGATCCCGTGAACAGCGCGAGCAGATCGAAGCCGGGACTGTCGAGCGCTTCGCCGCCGAGCGTGATCAGCTCGCCGTCGATCGTCAGCATGTCGACTTTCAGGATGTTGTGGACCGTGAGGCCGTACTTCAGGCAGTGCACGCCGCCCGCGTTCTCGGCGACGTTGCCGCCGATCGAACACGCGATCTGCGACGACGGATCCGGCGCGTAGTAAAGGCCGTGCGGCGCGGCCGCCTGCGAGATCGCGAGGTTGCGCACGCCGGGCTGCACGCGCGCGACGCACGCGTCGGGGTCGAGGTCGAGAATCCGGTTGAACTTCGCCATCACGAGCAGGATGCCTTTTTCGAGCGGCATCGCGCCGCCCGACAGGCCCGTGCCCGCGCCGCGCGCGACCACCGGCACGCCGCGCGCCGCCGCGGTCTGCAGCACCGCGCGCACCTCGTCGACGGTCGACGGCAGCACGACCAGCAGCGGCACCGTGCGATAGGCCGCGAGGCCGTCGCATTCGAACGGCCGCAGGTCTTCGCGTTCGGTCAGGATCTCCAGATTCGGGGCGCGCTCGCGCAGTGTCGCCACCAGTTCGGCGCGATCGACGCTCGGCAGTGCGCCGTCGATCGCCTCGTCATACATGAAGCTCATGCGTTGTCTCCACTTCCGCGGGGCGCGTTTTCGCGTCGCGCATCTTGAGTGGGCGATTCTTGTTGCCTCGCGCGAGGCTGTCCAGAGGCCGCAGCACTGGTCACACCAGTTTTTTTCGGCGGTTCCTTTCGAGTCCCTTTATTAAGAAATCAATTTCAATAAATACAAGGGCTTATGCGACAATCCACTGGGTCATCCAAAAGTGGTCATACCAGCATGGAAGTGAAGGCGGAAGCAGGCGGGGATGCGGTCGCTGCGCGGCGTGTCGCGGACGTCGTGGCGGAGCGCATCGAGAAGCTGATCGTCGACGGGGTGCTGAAGATCGGGCAGGTGTTGCCGTCCGAGCGGCGCCTGACGGAAAAGCTCGGCGTGTCGCGCACCGCGCTGCGCGAAGGCATGAAGCTGCTGCGGGCGCGCGGCGTGATCGACACGAAGCACGGCAAGGGCTCGTTCGTCGCGAACCTCGCGCCGCAGGAGCAGTTGACGCCGATGATGCATCTGCTCGCGTCGCAGCCGCGCACGCTGTACGACCTGTTCGAAGTGCGCGGCATGCTCGAGGCCGAGGCCGCGCGGCTCGCGGCGCGGCGCGGCACCGAGGCCGACTTCATCCTGATCACGCGCTGCTACGACGAGATGACCGCGCCCGACGCGCTGAACCTGCCGCCCGACGAACGCGCGAAGCTCGATCACGCGTTTCATCGCGCGATCTGCGAGGCGTCGCACAATCCGGTGCTCGTGAACATGCTGCAATCGCTGACCGATCTGCTGCTGAGTTCGGTGTTCGCGTCCGTCAACAACCTGTATCACCGCGAACCGCTGAAGAAGCAGATCGACCGGCAGCATGCGCGCCTCTACAACGCCGTCACCGGACGGCTGCCCGAGCAGGCGCACAGGGCCGCGAGCGAACATATCCGCAATGTCATCGAATATCTGCGCGAACTCGAAAGCGAGGAGCAGCGCCTCGTACGCGCGACGCTTCGGCTCGAAGGGTGGAAGTAGGCGCGTCCCTTTGCGAGAGCGCGTGTGATGAGAGAAGACATGTTCGCCGTCGTAGAATGCCGGGTCCATCGATTCTTCCCACTCACAAAGAGCCCTTTGCATGCAGAACCTCGCGCTGTTCGACCTCGACCACACGCTGCTCCCGATCGATACCGGCTATCTGTGGGGGCGTTTCATGGTGGCCTGCGGGATGGTCGACGGCGAATCGTTCGCGCGCCAGGTCGAGCAGTTTCATCAGGACTACAACGCGGGCACGCTCGACATGCCGGTTTATCTGCGCACGGTGCTCGCGCCGCTCGCCGCGCATCCGCGCGCGCAACTGAACGCTTGGCGCGAGCAGTTCATGCGCGAGGTGGTCGAGCCGGCCATCCGGCCGGAGGCGCTTGAGCTCGTGCGGCGGCATCGGGACAACGGGGACCTGTGTTGTCTCGTGACCGCGACGAACGATTTCGTGACGGCGCCGATCGCCGAAGCGTTCGGGGTGCATGGGCTGGTGGCGACGCAGGCCGAGACCGTCGACGGCGATCCCGAATCCGCGTACACCGGCCGGCCGACCGGCATCCCGAGCTTCGGCGCGGGCAAGATCGCGCGGACCGAGGCATGGCTCGCCGCGCGCGGCAAGACGTGGGGCGACTTCGGACGCAGCTGGTTCTACAGCGATTCGCGCAACGACATCCCGCTGCTGCAACGCGTGACCGATCCGGTCGCGACGAATCCGGACCCGACGCTGCGCGTGCATGCGCAAAAGGCCGGCTGGCCGATCCTGGAGCTTTTCGCGGCGGCGGCCGTCGAGGGCGCTGCTGTTTGAAGGGCGACAGCGCGATGTTCGGCTAACCCGCTGCTTTCATTCGGGAAGAATTGGCCGGTGAGGTATGCCAATCCGTGGCGCAACGTCAGCCAGGGCTCACGACCGAATCGGAAACGAAACATCAGTGCGGGCCGGGCATAGTCGAACCGCAAGAGACCGGTGTTGATATCCATGCCGGATTGATCCACCGGTGGCCAGGTTTCCATGCAACTCAGCAGCTTCGTATTCGAAGGCCATCTTTCGTATTCTGTGCGGCCTCCGTGCGCCGCCTGACCGAAACTTCATTGACCGGTGGACGAGACCCGAGCCCGCGTACCCGGGCCGAGATTCGGAGGACAGCCGGTCGTCCAGCCCCTGACCAGCGCCAAAACCCGCAACTCCCCGCCTGACATGGATTTCCCTCGGATAAACTCGGGCGACTATATTCCGCCAGCACCGAATCCCCTCCAACGGGAAACGGCTTCGGGAAATGCCTCATCAACCGTGCCGCGTACCGGTTCGCCACGCGCTGACGGCCCACTGGCCGGGTTGACACTCCGGCCCGCGGCCACCTCCCGTGCCGCCGACATCACGCACATGCCGGCAACATCGGCCTGTTGCCCCGACCGCGAGCCGGACGACACGGCCGGACAGGCGGAGGCGGGAAGTTCCGGCCGCCCTGCCAAACGGTCTTGGTCAGAGGACTCCCTGGCCAATTTGTCGTCGCGCTCTCAGTTGAAGCGGATCAGGGCGAACTCGGGGGAAGCGTCCGTTACGGCGGGGCCATCACGAGGCGCGCAGGCCAGTTCGCCGGTGGCATTCGCATTGGGGACGTCGTCACACGGGACTTCGCCATCGAAACGCTTTCGCGCCTCCGGCTCTCCGGAAGAAGCCGTTCCGTGGGGGACGAATGCGGTCATTCAACAGGCAGCCGGCAGTTTCGGGCCTGCTTCCGACGAACCCGAACTGGTTGGTCCCGTCATGCTGAGGAATGTCAAACGCTATGACGACGGATCAAGTATGGGAGAGGTCGATCCGAACGATGAAGACACCAGGAATGAACTGATCAGTTTCCTGTTCGACATCGACATGGAGGGTCGGGACGCGCTCACGGCCCGCTTCGAGAAGGACTACCCTCCTGACGCCTTTGACCCGGGCATCTATGACGGATTGGTCGTCGCAGTCAAGGACGGCATGATTGCGGGTTTCATGGACTATCCGAAAACCGGATTGCACGATCCGAGCCAGGTTGCTCAAATCAATATCCTTGTCGCTAAAGATCACCGGGGAACAGGCCTCGCGAGAAACCTCGCGAAGCAGGTAGACGAGATTCTGATCGCCAAGGGCTATCGGTATAAGTTCTCCCGTGTGTGGGAAAACAATACTTCACAAGTCGAAAGGAAGGAAACCCGAGGCTGGCAACTCGACCCTGCACTTACCGAAAGCGGCCGGATGAAAGCGTTCTGGATAGCCTTGGATCCGAGGTTCAAGGAAATTCCACCGCCGAGACTGACCAGAGGTCATCTGCACTCAGAGGTGCCCACGGTTACCCAGGGGCAGTCCGATTCGCCGGCAGTGTCGGCCGCGTACCCTGCCGGCGCTTCGCCTTCGCACGTCTCCCAGGCCGGGACGCCAGCCACGGTGTTCCAATTCGAGCCGGGCCAAACCCCTGCGGACAGGGTAACGATCGGAGACCGGCAGTTTGTTTCCGCGCCTCTTTCGGCGATGCGCTTCGCGAGGCGCCTCATCTGCCCGGTCGGACAGCAGGCGCAACCTTTTATGATTAGCAGACTGCCCGATCCGGAGACGACCCGGACGGTCCTCGCCGATCGCGGCGGAAACCGGGCATTGGCGCACCAGCGACTGGCGGATATCAATGCGCTGATGCTCGGCCGATATCCGTCCACCCTCGAACTGCTTCGACGGCAAAGTGCCGCTGCCGCCAGGCATCTGCGGCATACCGACCCGTATGGGTCCGCGCTGGAAGACGCGATCGGTCACTACCGGAGCTACGGCGACAATGTGCTGATGAACGCGATCGCATGCGGCCACAAAACGATACCCGAGTTCCTGCATGCCACGATGCCCGGTGAATATCCGACCGACGAAGACGTGATGCAGTGGTGCGAGGAGTTCCTGTCGCGCTATGGCGGTGACTCTCTCGGATACGAGCCGGACGACGTCATGCATCGTTTCGAAAATCACGACGAATTGCAGCGCGAAACGCGTGTGCTGGACAGATTCCTGAGAATCGGGCCACCGATGGCCAATGTATGCCTGATCAAAGGCATCAGCGACATTACGACCGATCAGGCCGCCACGATGAGTACGCAGGTTGTGGGCCGCGATTACGTACAGGCGTTTTTGTCTGGACAGCAGATCATGTACGACGGGTTCCTGAGCACGACCTTCGAGCCGGACAACGCAGTGGAATTTGCGGGAGGCAACCCTGCTACGCAGCCGGTCTATGCCGTTGATTTTGACGACCGGAGCGGACGCTCGGAAGTCTTGAGACGCCACGCGCTGGCTGATTTGTCTTCGGGCGCGGACAAGGATCAGACGTTGTCCATCATGCTGGCGATCCGGACACGACAGGCGCGCGGGGCAGTGATCGACAGCAGTGCGTCACCGGGTATCGCGGCTGAAAAGGAGGCGCTGCTGGCACCGGGGCATGTGCTCGTCCCATCAATGGCCATTCGCTGCGAAAAGGGCTATGTGTTACTGGCGGATGCCTATCATCGCGACTTTGTTCATTGATTGTGGATTGGCATCGACATGCCGCGTCGATCTCCGTTTGATAGTTTCGGCGTCCGCTTCTGCTCCACCGACGCCGCAGTCTGGAGGACTGCCGCCGGAGAGACCGGAGCGGTTCGCGCAATCTTGACCGGGCTCCCAGTGATCGAGCGGGGTGCCCTGAAACGCCACGCCGGAGCCTCACGGATGATCGGCAGGGTTATCCCGCTCCTTGATTCGGGGATTCCCCCAAGGCGGCAACCCACATCGCGGCGCGTTCAGATCTGCGTCGCAGGCTTCTCCGGCGTAACGTAGTTCGGGGGGTGTGCCCGGTGGCGCGTTGGTAAATGGCTGTTTTTATAGGGAAAAGCCGTGTGTTTTGCCATTTTTGTGGACACCCGGAAAGCTCCGGCTTAAATGGATCCCGACCGCTGCCGCCCCCGTTCTTGAATTTGTCACCGCACGTCCATATAATTAGCACTCGCTGCACGAGAGTGCTAACAACATTTCCGCCGTGGTGCTCCCACGGCGGGTTTTCTTGAGTGTCCTTCAAGTCCCAATCAACAGAGAGGATCAATCCATGAACCTTCGTCCTTTGCATGACCGTGTGATCGTCAAGCGCCTGGATCAGGAAACCAAGACCGCGTCGGGCATCGTGATCCCGGACGCCGCCGCAGAAAAGCCGGATCAGGGTGAAGTGCTGGCAATCGGCCCGGGCAAGCGCGACGACAAGGGCGCGCCGATCGCGCTCGACGTGAAGGTTGGCGACCGCGTGCTGTTCGGCAAGTACGCTGGCCAGACCGTCAAGGTCGACGGGCAGGAACTGCTCGTGATGCGCGAAGAAGACATCATGGCTGTGGTGAACCGATAAGTTCGTTCGAACCACACCCTTTTCCAGAGAATTCAAGGAGTTAGAAGATGGCAGCTAAAGACGTCGTGTTCGGCGATTCCGCCCGTAGCAAGATGGTTGAAGGCGTGAACATTCTCGCCAACGCAGTGAAGGTCACGCTGGGTCCGAAGGGCCGCAACGTGGTGCTCGAGCGCAGCTTCGGCGGCCCGACCGTCACGAAGGACGGTGTCTCGGTCGCGAAGGAAATCGAGCTGAAGGACAAGCTGCAGAACATGGGCGCGCAGATGGTCAAGGAAGTCGCTTCCAAGACCAGCGACAACGCCGGTGACGGCACGACGACCGCGACCGTGCTCGCGCAGTCGATCGTGCGCGAAGGCATGAAGTACGTCGCGTCGGGCATGAACCCGATGGACCTGAAGCGCGGCATCGACAAGGCAGTGACCGCTGCCGTCGAAGAACTGCGCAAGATCAGCAAGCCGTGCACGACCAACAAGGAAATCGCGCAGGTCGGCTCGATCTCGGCGAACAGCGACTCGTCGATCGGCGATCGCATCGCTGAAGCGATGGACAAGGTCGGCAAGGAAGGCGTGATCACCGTCGAAGACGGCAAGTCGCTGCAAGACGAGCTGGAAGTCGTCGAAGGCATGCAATTCGACCGTGGCTACCTGTCGCCGTACTTCATCAACAATCCGGACAAGCAAGTCGCCGTCCTCGAAAACCCGTTCGTGCTGCTGCACGACAAGAAGGTGTCGAACATCCGCGATCTGCTGCCGGTGCTCGAGCAAGTCGCGAAGGCTGGCCGTCCGCTTCTGATCATCGCTGAAGACGTCGAAGGCGAAGCGCTCGCCACGCTCGTCGTCAACAACATCCGCGGCATCCTGAAGACCGTTGCCGTCAAGGCGCCGGGCTTCGGCGACCGTCGCAAGGCGATGCTGGAAGACATCGCGATCCTGACCGGCGGTCAGGTCGTCGCGGAAGAAACCGGCCTCACGCTCGAAAAGGCGACGCTGGCCGAACTGGGCCAGGCCAAGCGCATCGAAGTGGGCAAGGAAAACACGACGATCATCGACGGCGCCGGCGAAGCGGCGAGCATCGAAGCGCGCGTGAAGCAGATCCGCACGCAGATCGAAGAAGCCACGTCGGACTACGACCGCGAAAAGCTGCAGGAGCGCGTCGCGAAGCTGGCGGGCGGTGTGGCGGTGATCAAGGTCGGCGCTGCAACCGAAGTCGAAATGAAGGAAAAGAAGGCACGCGTCGAAGACGCGCTGCACGCCACGCGCGCAGCCGTTGAAGAAGGCATCGTGCCCGGCGGCGGCGTCGCGCTGATCCGTGCGCGTTCGGCGATCGGCAGCGTGAAGGGCGACAACGCCGACCAGGACGCAGGCATCAAGATCGTGCTGCGCGCGATGGAAGAGCCGCTGCGCCAGATCGTGACGAACGGTGGCGAAGAAGCCAGCGTCGTCGTCGCGGCAGTCGCGGCCGGTACGGGCAACTACGGCTACAACGCGGCGACCGGCGAGTACGGCGACCTGGTTGAAGCCGGCGTGGTCGATCCGACGAAGGTCACGCGCACCGCGCTGCAGAACGCAGCATCGGTCGCCGGCCTGCTGCTGACGACGGACGCAGCGGTTGCCGAACTGCCGAAGGAAGATGCACCGATGCCCGGCGGCATGCCCGGCGGCATGGGCGGCATGGGCATGGACATGTAATCGGGGCTTTCGCCACGATTGCATCGAAGTGCGAGGGGCGCGTCGCGAGACGCGTTCCTGCAACAAAAAACCCGCAGCGATGCGGGTTTTTTTATGGGCCGCGCGGGTTGCGCAGGCTGCGAGCGTCGCGGCCGACTATTGGTCGTTGAATACGCGGCGCGAGGAAAGATACTCGAAAATGCGCTCGACGCTCTCCGACTCGTTCAGCAAGCTCGTGTCGATTTCGAGGGCGGGCGCCGACGGCTCTTCATACGGCGACGAGACACCGGTGAACGAAGGAATTTCCCCGGCGCGCGCCTTCGCATAGAGCCCCTTCGGATCGCGCTGCGCGCAGACGTCGAGCGACGTCGAAATCCACGTTTCGACAAAGCGTTCGTTGCCGATGATCTGACGCGCCATCGCCCGGTCTTCGCGCAGCGGCGAGATCAGCGACGTGACGACGATGAGCCCGGCGTCGTTCATCAGTTGCGCGACGTGAGCGACGCGGCGGATGTTCTCGTGACGGTCGGTGAGCCTGAAGCCGAGGTCGCTCGTGAGACCGTGGCGCACGTTGTCGCCGTCGAGCACGTAGCACGGATGGCCGAGTTCGACGAGGCGGCGCTCCAGCCCGTAGGCGACGGTGGACTTGCCTGCGCCGGACAGGCCGGTCAGCCAGATCGTGACCGGCCTCTGATGAAGCAGCGACGCGCGTGCGGCGCCGTCGACCGTGCCGGTGAAACGTTTGACCGAACGCGCTGAAGCGGCAGTGTCGGACGCCGTAGCGCCGCCGGCCGGTTTGGGCTCCGTACGAGCAAAAGCGGACATGAAGAAGCCCTCAGGAAAAGATCAACTGGAAATTTTATCTGTTCCTCACCTAATTGTTGTAACTGCCTATTACCTAACCAATACGGATTCTTCACCGGCGGCCGACCGTCAGCCACGCGTGGCGTCGCTGCCCGGACGCCGCCCGCCTTCGCCAAGCGGCGTCTCGTCGTCGTCGTTGCTGCGGGCCCAGAAGAACCGGTCCGGCAGCCACGCGCCCATCCCCGGACGAAACGCGTGGCGCACGGCCTGATACACGTACTCCTGGGCCTCGCGCACTGCTGCGGCCGGCTCCTGGCCGTTCGCGAGCAGCGCCGCGATCGCGGCGCCGAGCGTGTCGCTCAGGCCCATCACCGGCTGTGCCGCGCGATCCCACAGATCCTGGCGCAACTGGCCGTCTTCGCTGAACAGCGTGTTCACGACGCGATGCGAGCCGGTCTCCGTCGACAGTACGTACTCGCAGCCTCGCGACAGCAAGTGCGAGATCGCGGCATCGATGCTCGGCGCTTCCGCATCGCCGTCCGGCTGCGCGAGCGCGAGCAGCGTCGACGCATCCGCGACGAGCAGCGTCGACTGCGGCGCGAGCAGGTCGGCGACTGCCTCGCGCAGTTCGTCGGCGGCGAGCACGTGCTCGTCGTCGAGTGTGAAGTCGGGCGCGAGGATCAGCGGGATGTCGTCGTAGTCGGCGACCACCTCGGCGATCGCGCTCACCACTTCCGCGCGCGCCGCGGCGCCGACCTTGAATGCGGCGATCGGCATGTCTTCCAGCAGCATGCGCGCCTGCGTGGCGACGGTGTCCGGATCGAGCCCGGTGACTTCGTCGCAGCCCGCCGAGTCGCGCACCGTGTAGCCGGTGAGCACGCTGACGCCGTGGCAGCCCATGCTCGCGAGCGTCAGCAGGTCGGCTTGCAGGCCGCCGCCGCCGGTCGGGTCGGACAGGCCGAAAGTTAGAACGATGGGAGGAGTCTCGCTGGACATGAACGTGACGACTGTGAAGTAAGGACGAAGCGGGCGGCGCAGCGTGCGCCGTGCGGTCAATTATGCGGCTTTATCGTCGCTGCAGTGCACGAAGGCCGGAAAGAGGGAACGGGTAATCCACGCACGCCGGTGCGCGTTCGCGCGTGACGCGCCGGCGTTGCAGGTTGCTAGGCATCGGAACGCCAACACGGTACCATCATGGCTCCGATTTCCCAGGTTACCTGGACTTTTCAACGCGGCATAAGAATGGAATACAGAAGCTGGATGTGCCTGATCTGCGGCTGGATCTACGACGAAGAAGCCGGTCTGCCAGAAGAAGGTATTGCGCCGGGCACCCGCTGGGAGGACGTCCCGATCAACTGGACCTGTCCTGAGTGCGGCGCGCGCAAGGAAGACTTCGAGATGGTCCAGATTTAAGCCGCTCGCGCGCCGGCGTCCCGCGTCGGGCGCGTTCGCGGCGGTGCTTCCGGTCTCGTGCTGCGCCGCTGTCCTGCTGGTGTTCCGATCGTCGCAAAGTTTGTCACCGTGTTGTTGCGGGCCGCTGTGATGCACCGACGGCGGCAGTGACGGCGCGCCGGCCACGCGCAGCTGATGCCGCGCGACGAACGGCGCGGCCGTGCACGGGCCGCAACCGATTTTCGCGCTGCCCATGACACTTCGCTCTGCCTTGGCTCCGAGTTTCGACGCGTTGCCCAATCCGCGCGGCGGCCACGTGCCGGCCGCGCAGACCGGTCTTGCCGACGCGGCCGCCGCGCTGAGGCAGCGCGGCAACGTCGCGGTGCCGCTGCAGCGCGCGGCGCACGCGCTGCGCGAAGCGGGATGGCTCGCGGCCGCGCGCTTCGCGGATACGCTGCTGCTCGCGTCGCCGCTGGCGATGGCCACGGGGGCTGCGGAGGCCACCGGGTCCGCACCGGCCGGCGAGTTCGCCGCTTCGGTCGCTTCGCCGACCGTTTCCTCTGCTCCCGATGCATCCGCTGCCGCCCCGGGCGAGGGCGACGACGCCCGCGAGCGCTTCACCGTCGCGCTGCACGAACTCGGCGCCGCGCTCGAGCGCCACAACCTGCGCGAGATCGCCTGCTCGCCGACGCTGTTCGCGCGTCAGCGGGCGCTGTGCGAAGTGCTCGCGCCGCATGCACCGGGCTTTTCGCTGTCGTTCGACGACGTCGCGCTGGCGGGGCGTCCGGTTCCGCCCGCGGTATTGCGCGCGCAGCCGGGGCAGCGTCTCGCGCATCTGCGCGCGCGCTTCGAGGCGGCGCTGCTGCCGGCGCTGAAGACGCACGGCAACGGCAGTCGCGCGGCGGCGGCCTGGGCGAGCGCGGCGTTCGACGAGATGGACGCGTGTCTCGCCGAGCTGGCGGGCAACGATCCGTACGATTTCTGGCGCCTCGCGGCGGCCTGCGGGCGGGCGCTGCGGGATGGCGTGCCGTCATGGGGCGATGCGGACGCGCGCCGCTTCTACGCGCGCTGCAATCTGGTGCTCGCGGACCACGCGCGCGGCCTGCAACGCGTGCCGCAGTCGCTCGTGCGGGCGACGCTCGCGTTGCTGTGGCGCGACTATGCGCTCTTCGGCGCCGCCGCGGAGGACACCGCCGACGTCGAACTGCTGCGCGACTACGGACTGACGGTCGACTGGCACGTCGCCGGCACGCAGGCTTCCGAGGCGCTGTGGGAGGCCGGTTCCGCCCAGGCGGATGTGTTGGCGTCGCGCGTCGTGCCCACGCGCGAACTCGGTGCGCTCGCGGTCAATGCGAACGCGTATGAAGATTTTTTGCAGACCGCGGATGCGTCGATGGCGACGTTAAACGACGCGGTCGCCGACGCGCCGTCGCCGGAGCGCGCGAGCGGCGCGCTCCTGAAGGCCGATGCCGCGTATCGGCTCGGCTCGTCGGCGTGGGCGCTCGGGCTCGGTCACGTGGCGCTGCTCGCCGATGCGCTCGGCCTCGCGTGGCGCCGGGCCGCGCATGCGGCGGTGCCGCGCGGGGCCTCGGCGTCGGCGCAGGGGATCGCCGCGCCGGATGCGTTGACGCTCGAACGCTCGGGCGAAGCGCTGCGTGCGATGTTGCTGAAGGTCGCGGTGGGCGTCGCGCAACCGGATTCGACGGCGGCCGTGCAGGCGCTCGTGCGCGCGATCGGCGACACGGGGTGGTGATGGGCGCGGTAATGGGCCTGGTCATGGCCCGCTGACTAGCTGCCGCCGCTCGCCCGCAACTTCGTGCGCGCCGGACGCCGATCGCGAGGCGACGGGAGACCACGCAAGCCGGGACGGAGCAACCGCGGGCACTGTCCTTGCTCGACTGCATCGGGTTCAGCGGCGCTCGCGCCGGCGGGCAAACCCCACGTCATCGCGTGTTAGAGTGAGCAAATTTCCCGCGCATCCCGGATGACGACGACTGTCGCGGACGGCCCCTGCCGCGCGGCGTCGACGACGCCTCACCCGACCGTCCCGGATGCGGCGCGCCGCGCCGCCGCCATCCAGCATCGTCTTTGCTAGAATTCGAACCATGTCCAAAAGTAACGATCGCATCAACCTGACCAACCAGTTCCTGATTGCCATGCCCAACATGGCGGACCCCACGTTTTCAGGAACGGTGGTCTATCTTTGCGATCACAGCGAGCGCGGCGCGCTCGGCCTCGTTATCAATCGTCCGACCGACATCGATCTGCAGGCGCTCTTTTCGCGCATCGACCTCAAGCTCGAAATCGAACCGCTGATGCACGTGCCCGTCTATTTCGGCGGACCGGTGCAGACCGAACGCGGATTCGTGCTGCATGCGCCCGCGAAGGGCACGAACTACACGTCGTCGATGTCGGTGCCGGGCGGCCTCGAAATGACCACGTCGAAGGACGTGCTCGAAGCCGTCGCGAACGGCAACGGTCCCGAGCGCTTCCTGCTCACGCTCGGTCACGCGGGCTGGGGCGCCGGTCAACTCGAAGACGAGATCTCGAAGAACGGCTGGCTCACCGTCGAGGCCGACCCGAAGATCGTGTTCGACGTGCCCGCCGAAGAACGCTTCGAGGCGGCGCTCGCGCTGCTCGGCATCTCGTCGTCGATGCTGTCGGGCGAAGCGGGTCACGCATGAGCGTCGTCGCCGGACGTGAGGCGACGCTGCTCGCGTTCGACTACGGCGAAAGACGCATCGGCGTCGCACTCGGCAACGCGCTCACGCACAGCGCCCGCCCGCTGACGGTGATCCCCAACCGCAGCCGCGATTACCGCTTCGAGGCGATCGCCGCGCTGCTGCGCGAATGGCAACCCGATCATCTGATCGTCGGTTTGCCGATGCATCCGGACGGCACGCCGCACGCGATGACGCAGCAGGCGAAACGCTTCGGCAACCAGCTGAACGGACGCTTCAATCTTCCGGTGACGTGGATCGACGAACGCTATTCGTCGGTCGATGCAGAGGCGCGCGTGCGCGAGCGCGGCGGCGATCTCGGCCAGCTCGACGCGGAGGCCGCGTGCGTGATTCTTCAGCAGTATCTGGACGAGCTGTCCCACTCTCCGACCTGATGCCGACGTTCACGCCGACATGAGCATCCGCCCCTCTCCCGACGCCGAGGCGCTGTATCGCGCCGTCCTCGAACAGATTCGCGCCGCGCATGGCGGCGACGCGTTTGCCCGCGCGGACGGCATCGCGCTCGCCGGCATCTACAGCGGCGGCGCGTGGCTCGTCGAGCGGCTCGCGCGGGATCTCGGCGCGAAAGCATGGGGCGTCGTCAACGTCGCGCTGCACCGCGACGACTACGCGAAGAAGGGCCTGCACACGCAGGCCGCGCCGACGTCGCTGCCGTTCGATGTGAACAATCGCCCGATCGTGCTCGTCGACGACGTGCTCAGCACCGGCCGCACCGTGCGCGCCGCGTTGAACGAACTGTACGATTACGGCCGGCCCGCGTCGGTCGAACTCGCGGTGCTCGCCGATCGCGGCGGCCGCGAATTGCCGGTGGCGGCGCGCTTCGTCGGCGACGTGATCGACGTGCCGGCCGGCGCGACGCTCGTGCTAGCGCGCGGCGACGACGGACGCTTCGCATTCCATATCGAACCGCGCGAGGCGTAGGCGACCACGACGGCCCGATCGAACGCACCCGGCACCCAACTTTTCTGCAACGAGCGTCCACCGATGAACACCCCGCCCACTCCGGACACGGCCGCCGCGCCATTCCGATACGGCTTCCTCAAGGGCAATCCGCAGCTCACGAAGAACGGCGAACTGAAGCATCTGCTGACGATCGAGGGCCTGCCGCGCCCGATCGTCACGCACATCCTCGACACGGCGACGCAGTTCGTCAGCGTGACCGATCGCGACGTGAAGAAAGTGCCGCTGTTGCGCGGCAAGTCGGTGTTCAACCTGTTCTTCGAGAACTCGACGCGCACGCGCACCACGTTCGAGATCGCCGCGAAACGGCTGTCGGCGGACGTGCTGAATCTGAACATCAACGCGTCGTCGACGAGCAAGGGCGAGTCGCTTCTCGACACGATCGGCAACCTGTCGGCGATGCATGCGGACATGTTCGTCGTGCGTCATGCGTCGAGCGGCGCGCCGTATCTGATCGCAGAGCACTGCGCGCCCCACGTGCACGTGATCAACGCGGGCGACGGACGCCACGCGCATCCGACGCAGGGCCTGCTCGACATGTACACGATTCGCCACTACAAGCGCGACTTCACGAACCTGCGCGTGGCGATCGTCGGCGACATCCTGCACTCGCGCGTCGCGCGCTCCGACATTCACGCGCTGACGACGCTCGGCGTGCCCGAAGTACGCGCGATCGGCCCGCGCACGCTGCTGCCGGGCGGCCTCGAACAGATGGGCGTGCGCGTGTTCCACAACCTCGACGAAGGGCTGAAGGACGTCGACGTGATCATCATGTTGCGGCTGCAGAACGAGCGGATGAGCGGCGCGCTGCTGCCTTCCGCGCAGGAGTATTTCAAGAGCTGGGGACTCACGCCCGAACGGCTCGCGCTCGCGAAGCCCGATGCGATCGTGATGCATCCGGGGCCGATGAATCGCGGCGTCGAAATCGATTCGCAGGTCGCGGACGGGCCGCAGTCGGTGATCCTGAATCAGGTGAGCTTCGGCATTGCGGTGCGCATGGCGGTGATGAGCATCGTCGCCGGCGCCGGCGACTGAGCGGGCGAACAACAAAGGCAGCGCATGAAGATTCATATCCACGGCGGCACGCTGATCGACCCGGCGAGCGGCACCGACGAACAGCAGGACGTGTACATCGCGGCGGGGAAGATCGTCGCACTCGGGCGCGCGCCCGACGGCTTTCAGCCGGCGAAGACGATCGACGCGAGCGGGCTCGTCGTCGCGCCCGGTCTCGTCGATCTGTCCGCGCGCTTGCGCGAGCCGGGCTACGAGCACAAGGCGACGCTCGAATCGGAGACGGCCGCCGCGCTCGCGGGCGGCGTGACGAGCCTCGTGTGTCCGCCGGACACCGATCCGGTGCTCGACGAGCCCGGCCTCGTCGACATGCTCAAATTCCGCGCGCGCAATCTCGACCGCGTGCATGTGTATCCGCTCGGCGCGCTGACCGTCGGCCTGAAGGGGCAGGTGATCACCGAGATGGTCGCGCTGACCGAGGCCGGCTGCGTCGCGTTCTCGCAGGCGGACGTGCCGGTCGTCGACACGCAGGTGCTGCTGCGTGCGCTGCAGTACGCGAGCACGTATGGCTACACCGCCTGGCTGCGTCCGCTCGATGCGCACCTCGGGCGCGGCGGCGTCGCGGCGAGCGGCGCGGTCGCGTCGCGCCTCGGGCTGTCCGGCGTGCCGGTCAGCGCGGAGACCGTCGCGCTGCACACGCTCTTCGAACTCGTGCGCGTGACCGGTGCGCGGGTGCACGTCGCGCATCTGTCGTCGGCGGCCGGTGTCGCGCTGATGCGCGCGGCGAAGGCCGAGGGCCTGCCGCTCACGTGCGATGTGAGCGCGAACCATGTGCATCTGGTCGACAACGACATCGGTTACTTCGATGCGCAGTTCCGGCTCGATCCGCCGTTGCGCCAGCAGCGCGATCGCGACGCGATCCGCGCGGGACTCGCGGACGGCACCATCGACGCGATCTGCTCGGACCATACGCCGGTCGACGACGACGAAAAACTGCTGCCGTTCGACGAGGCGACGCCGGGCGCGACCGGCCTCGAACTGCTGCTGTCGCTCACGACGAAATGGGCCGACGAGGCGCGCGTGCCGCTCGCGAGGGCGCTCGCACGCGTGACCTGCGCGCCGGCCGACGTGCTGAAGCTGCCGGCCGGACGCATTGCGCCGGGCGCGGTCGCCGATCTGTGCGTGTTCGATCCGCACGCGCACTGGCGCGTCGATCCGCGCGCGCTAAAGAGCCAGGGACGCAATACGCCGTTCCTCGGCTACGAGTTGCCGGCGCTCGTGCGGCATACGCTGGTCGCCGGACGCGTCGCGTTCGAGAGAGCGTGACGCCGTACACGTCGATCATTCTGGCTGCCGTTACTGACTTCTTCGATCATGACTCTGTTTCTTCGCAAGCTTCGTTTGCTCACGCATCTGATGCACGGCGCGTTGACCGTCGCGCTGCGCTTTCCGCGCGCGAGCGCCGCCGAGCGCAAGGCGCTGAACCGCGCGTGGTCGCTGAAGATGCTGCGCCTTTGCGGGCTGAACCTCGTCGTGCACAACGACGGCGCGCGGCTCGATTCGGGCGCGCTCGTCGTCAGCAATCACGTCTCGTGGATCGACATCTACGTGATCAACGCGTGGCGGCCGACGCCGTTCGTGTCGAAGGCGGAGGTCGGACACTGGCCGCTGATCGGCTGGTTCGCGCGCAATCTCGATACGGTGTTCATCGAGCGCGAAAAACGCAGCGATGCGAAGCGGATCATGCACGAACTGGCCGCGCGGCTCGAACGCGGCGAACTGATGTGCGTGTTCCCCGAGGGCACGACGTCGGACGGACTCGCGCTGAAACCGTTTCACTCGAATATGTTCCAGGCGGCGGTGTCGGCGGGCAGGCCGGTGCAGCCGATCTGCCTGATGTACGAAGACGCGCACGGCCGGCAGACGACTGCGCCGGCCTATATCGACGACGTATCGCTGAAGGAGTCGCTCGACGCGTTGCTGAAGGGCGCGCCGATTACCGCGCATGTGTACGTTGGCGCGGCGATCGAGCCGGGAGCGGACCGGCGCGAGCTGGCGGCGCGCGCGCAGCAGGCGGTGGGCGCGGCGCTCGATTCGATGCGCGGCAGCGCGTCGAGCGAAAGCGAACGCAGCGCCGCGTGATCCTGGACGCGCGCGGGCGGGCTCGGCGAACGCTGCCTGCGCGCCGATGCTTGATCGATCACTCGCCGACCACGCGGCAATTCGGGCACTGCACCTGCGTGACGACCCGCTCGCGCGGCGTCGCGGCGAGCCGCACCGCCGACAACTGATTGCCCCACACGCAGCCCGAATCGAGGCCGATCACGTTTTCGCGCATCAAGAGACCGAGCGCGGCCCAGTGGCCGAACACGACCGTCACGTCAGCCGTCTTGCGCTGCGGCACGTCGAACCACGGCATGAAGCCGGGCGGCGCCGAAGCGAGTCCGCCGCTCGCGCTGAATTCCATCGTCCCGTCGCTGTTGCAGAAACGCATCCGCGTGAGCGCGCTGCACGTGATGCGCAGCCGCTCGATGCCCTTCAGCGAGTCCGACCAGCGGCTCGGCTCGTTGCCGTAAAGGCCCGCGAGCGTCTCTTTCCAGTTGTCGCCGCGCAGCGCCGTTTCGAGGTCGCGAGCGAGTTCGAGCGTCAACGCGACGTCCCATTGCGGCAGCACGCCCGCGTGCACGAGCAGCATGCCGTCGTCGAAGTGCGCGATCGGCCGGTGGCGGATCCAGTGCAGCAGATCGTCGGCGTCCGGCGCCGACAGGATCTCGTCGATCGTGTCGCCTTTCTTCGACTTGCGGATGCCGGCCGATACCGACAGCAGATGCAGGTCGTGATTGCCGAGCACCGTGACCGCGCGCTCGCCGAGCGCGATCACGTCGCGCAGCGTCGCGAGCGACGCGGGACCGCGATTGACGAGATCGCCGGCGAACCACAGCGGCGCGTCGTCGGGCGGCGCTGCTTTCGCAAGCAGTTCGAGGAACGATGCGTGGCAGCCTTGAAGGTCGCCGAAGGCGAGAGGGGCGGAGCGGTTCGGATCGGGAGTCATCGAGGGAAAACGGGGTGGCAAGGCGACAACGGTTCTCATGACGGTAACACAGGCTCGCGTCGCAGGGGCTTCGCATCTGTGCGTTGCGCACCCGTTGATCGCGCGTTTTTTGTTCGGGAAATGTGCGGCGCCGCCGCTTTGTCAAGCTGTTTCAAGATGTTAGTGATATAGCTTTCGGGCGGGCGGACCGTATAATGACACGTCCGAAAACGGCGCCGGATGCAGCCGGCGCCCCAATATCAAAGCCTCGTCGGCAACTATTCTTTTTAATCGGCGATCAGGCCGGACCGGGGCACTCCCGACTTTGTTAAGGGAAAATCCATGATTCTGGTGACGGGCGGGGCGGGCTTTATCGGCGCCAATTTCGTGCTCGACTGGCTTCGCCAATCCGATGAAGCGGTGCTGAACGTCGACAAGCTCACGTACGCGGGCAACCTCGGTACGTTGCGTTCACTGCACGCCGACCCGAAGCACGTCTTCGCACGCGTCGACATCTGCGATCGCGCGGCGCTCGACGAACTGTTCGCGACGCACCGGCCGCGCGCCGTGCTGCATTTCGCGGCTGAAAGCCATGTCGATCGCTCGATCCATGGACCCGCCGATTTTGTTCAGACCAATGTGGTCGGCACGTTCACGCTGCTCGACGCCGCGCGCCAGCACTGGAACACGCTCGACGCCGACGCAAAGGCCGCGTTCCGCTTCCTGCACGTATCGACCGACGAGGTGTTCGGCTCGCTGTCGGCGACCGATCCGCAATTCTCCGAGACCACGCCGTATGCGCCGAACAGCCCTTATTCGGCGACGAAGGCCGGCTCCGATCATCTGGTGCGCGCGTACCACCACACTTACGGGTTGCCGACGCTCACGACGAACTGCTCGAACAACTACGGCCCCTACCAGTTCCCCGAGAAGCTGATTCCGTTGATGATCGCGAACGCGCTGGGCGGCAAGCCGCTGCCCGTATACGGCGACGGTCAGAACGTGCGCGACTGGCTGTACGTCGGCGACCATTGCAGCGCGATTCGCGAAGTGCTCGCGCGCGGCACGCCGGGGGAGACGTACAACATCGGCGGCTGGAACGAAAAGAAGAACCTCGACGTCGTGCATACGCTGTGCGCTCTGCTCGACGGGCTGCGTCCGAAGGCGGCCGGCTCGTATCGCGATCAGATTACTTACGTGAAAGATCGCCCGGGCCACGACCGCCGCTATGCGATCGACGCACGCAAGCTCGAACGCGAACTCGGCTGGAAGCCGGCTGAAACGTTCGAGACCGGTCTTGCGAAAACCGTCCAGTGGTACCTCGATAACCAGCAGTGGGTCGACGAAGTGGCGTCGGGCGACTACCGCAAGTGGGTCGAGACGAACTACGCGCAGCGCGCGTAAAAGCGAGAGACCATGGCGCGCAAAGGCATTATTCTGGCGGGCGGTTCCGGTACGCGGCTCTATCCGATCACGCATGCCGTATCGAAGCAACTGCTGCCCGTGTACGACAAGCCGATGATCTACTACCCGCTGTCGACGCTGATGATCGCGGGCATCCGCGACGTGCTGATCATCTCGACGCCGCAGGACACGCCGCGCTTCACGTCGATGCTCGGCGACGGCAGCCAGTGGGGAATGAATATTCGGTACGCGGTGCAGCCGTCGCCGGACGGGCTCGCGCAGGCGTTCATCATCGGGCGCGAGTTCGTCGGCGACGACACGTCGGCGCTGATTCTCGGCGACAACATCTTCTACGGGCACGATCTCGCGAAGCAGCTCGAGAGCGCGAATGCACGCGAGGACGGCGCGACCGTCTTCGCGTATCACGTTCAGGATCCGGAGCGTTACGGCGTCGTCGAGTTCGATCAGGATTTCCGCGCGTTGTCGATCGAAGAGAAGCCGTCGCAACCGCGCTCGAATTATGCGGTGACCGGGCTCTACTTCTACGACAATCGCGTGTGCGATATCGCGGCGGACATCAAGCCGTCTGCGCGCGGCGAACTCGAGATCACCGATGTGAACTCGCGTTATCTGGCCGACGGCGCGTTGAACGTCGAGATCATGGGTCGCGGTTATGCGTGGCTCGATACCGGCACGCACGATTCGCTGATCGAGGCGGCGACGTTCATCGCGACGCTGCAAAAGCGCCAGGGTCTCGTCGTCGCGTGTCCCGAGGAGATCGCGTTTCGCCAGCAGTGGATCGATGCGGAGCAGGTGCAGAAGCTCGCGAAACCCCTCGCGAAGAGCGGTTACGGACAATATTTGTTGAACATCATTACAGGCCAGGTTGCATGGGCATCACGGTAACTGCCACGGGGCTTCCCGAAGTCAAGATCATCGAACCGAAAGTATTCGGTGACGCGCGCGGGTTTTTCTTCGAGAGTTTCAACGCACGCGATTTCGCCGCGCAGGTCGAGGCTGGCGTCGAATTCGTGCAGGACAATCACTCGCGTTCCAGCAAAGGCGTGCTGCGCGGGCTGCATTATCAGATCGAGCATGCGCAGGGCAAGCTCGTGCGAGTCGTCGAAGGGGAAGTGTTCGACGTGGTGGTCGACGTGCGCAGGCATTCGCCGAACTTCGGCAAGTGGGACGGCGTGCGTCTGTCGGCGGACAATCACCGGCAATTGTGGGTGCCGCCCGGCTTCGCGCACGGCTTCGTCGTGTTGTCGGAATCCGCGCAGTTCCTGTACAAGACGACCGATTACTGGTTCCCGGAGCACGAACGCTGCCTCGTCTGGAACGATCCGGACATCGGCATCCGATGGCCGATCGACGGCGCGCCGCTGCTGGCCGCCAAGGATGCGGCAGGTGCGCGTCTGCGCGAAGCGGAAGTCTATGCTTGATGCGAACATGAACCGCGAGCCGACGATCCTCGTGACCGGCGTGAACGGTCAGGTCGGATTCGAGTTGCTGCGCACGCTGCAAGGACTCGGTCGCGTGGTGTCCTGCGACCGGTCAACGCTCGATCTGGCGGATCTCGATCGGGTGCGGTCCTTCGTGCGCGAACTGAAGCCTTCGCTGATCGTGAATCCGGCCGCCTATACCGCAGTGGACAAGGCGGAGACCGATGTCGACGCGGCTCGTCGTCTGAATGTCGATGTGCCGCGCGTGCTCGCTGAAGAGGCGGCGCGCAGCGGCGCCACGCTGATTCACTATTCGACCGATTATGTATTCGACGGTACGAAGGCGGGCGCATACGTCGAAACCGACGAGGCCAATCCGCAAAACGTTTATGGCCTGACGAAACTCGAAGGCGAACAAACGATTGCAGCGACGGGCTGCGCACACCTTATCCTGCGAACGAGCTGGGTGTACGGTCGGCGCGGCAAGAACTTCCTGCTGACGATGCTGAAACTCGGCAGCGAGCGGCCGGAATTGCGGATCGTCGCCGATCAGTTCGGCGCGCCGACGTGGGCGAAGACGATTGCTGCCGCGACCGCGCACATCGTCGCGCAGGGTGTGGCCGCGACGGATCGTGACTGGTGGGCGCGTCGTGCCGGTGTCTACCATCTGACGTCGGCCGGCTCGACTTCGTGGTGCGGGTTCGCCGAAGCAATATTTGCGGCCGCGATGGACGGGCGTGCGCCGGAGGTCGTGCCGATTGCGGCGAGTGAGTATCCGACGCCTGCGAAGCGCCCGGCCAATTCGAGAATGTCGGGGGACAAGCTGAGTGAGGTGTTCGGGTTGCGGATGCCGCGTTGGGACGACGCATTGAGTTTGTGTTTGAGCGAGTAGCCGAAATGGCGTTTTGTGGGTGTTGCGGCAGCAATCCCATCGTTTTATGAGATATCTGGCTAGATGACGGATCCGGTTTACTACCTTCACATCCCGAAGACGGGCGGGACTTCGCTTATTTCCTTTCTGGACGATCAGTTCGATCCGGAAGATATTTGTCCGGCGCAGCTGCTGCCGGAACTGTTCGCGCTGCCGCTGGAATCGATGGGGCGCTACAGGCTTTTTCGCGGCCATCTGTGGCACGGTCTGCGTGAATACGTCGGGCACGACCTGACGTACATCACGATGCTTCGGGATCCGGTGCAACGGACGGTTTCATGGTATCTGCATGCGATGCGCGATGCGAACGCATACCGGCACCAGCAAATGAACGAAGAGGGCTGGACGCTGCTGGATTTTGTTCGGGATCCTGAAACGAATTGGGACATCGTCAACACGCAGACGCTGTTTCTGGCTGCGGATCTCGATTACGAAAAGCTGTCTCGCGATCCGGTTGGTTATGGTCAGGCGGCCATCAAGGCGCTTGCCGCCCGCAAGCACGATCGGGCGTTGCTCGACGTCGCCAAAAAGCGCCTCGAATCTTTCGCGTTCTTTGGCATTACCGAGCGGATGCGCGATTCAATGGGTCTTCTCGCGTATCAACTCGGGTACTTGCCGAACTTTTCCGTTCCGCGGCTGAATACGTCGTCGAATCGAAAGGGGAATGACCCGTTGTCGGCGGGCGAACTCGATGCGATTCGCGAACTGACTGCGCTCGACCAGGAGTTGTACGTTTTCGCGTGCGAACTGTTCGAGGCGCGCATGGGCGACATGCTGCGTTCGCTCTTGATGGAGCGGTATCAGCAGTCGGAGACGGTGATCAGGAAGTCGTGGCATGGGCCGATTGCCGAGGAGGCAAGAACGCAGCTGAAAGTGAAGGTGCAGGATGCGCCGTCCCGCGTCGCGCCGAATGCGCGATTCGCGGTCGAGGCCAGATTGCAGAACCTGTCGGATTACGAGCTGGCCAGCCGCGGGCCGCATCCGGTGAACGTGTCGTATCACTGGCTCAAGGCGGATCGTTCTCGGGCCGTCGTGTTCGACGGCGAGCGCACGAGACTGCCCGGCTCGCTGATGCCGGGCGATGATCGCAATATGCAGGTGTCCGTGACCGCGCCGTCGGCCGCCGGGCGGTATGTACTGCGCGTCACGCTGGTTCAGGAGGGCATCGCGTGGCTGGACGACGGCCATTCCGGCGTCTTCGGCGACGTCGAATTGACCGTCGAGCCGGCGGCTTCGGGGTTGTCGGGCGCTCCAGCCGGACGGCTATAATCTGTCCCGACCGGATCCGGCCTGAGTGGCCGACGCCACGCCAATGGCAATTGACGTAACTGGCGAACGCACTTTGTTCGCCAACGACTACATAAATCTGGAGTGAAAGTGATGTTGATCCCTGTCATCCTGTCCGGTGGCGCCGGCACGCGACTATGGCCAGTCTCGCGTGAAGGGCACCCGAAGCCGTTCATGAAGCTCGCGGACGGCGAGAGCCTGCTGCTGAAGGCCTACCGTCGTGCGGCCGCGGTTGCAGATGACGATGCGGGATCGCAACGCGGGGAGATCGTGACGGTCACCAACCGCGACTACTTCTTCATGAGCAAGGACGAGTTCGCACTCGCGAATCTCGAAGATCAGGACACCGTATTCCTGCTCGAACCGTCGGGCCGCAATACCGCACCTGCTGTCGCGATGGCCGCGCATTACGTCGCACAGAAATTCGGTCGCGACGCGCTGATGCTGGTGCTCGCCGCCGATCATCTGGTTCAGGACCAACAGGCGTTCGCCGCTGCCGTTTCGAGCGCCGCCGAGCTCGCGCAGCAGGACAAGCTGGTTACGTTCGGCATCGTGCCGACGAATCCCGACACCGGCTTCGGCTACATCGAAGCGGGCGACAAGATCGGCGATGGCCGCGTGGCGCTGCGTTTCGTCGAGAAGCCGGACGCCGACAAAGCCGCCGAATATCTTGCAGCGGGCAATTACCTGTGGAATTCCGGCATGTTCTGTTTCAAGGCCGGCGTGATCCTCGATGAAATGCGCCGGCACGCGCCGGACGTCGCAGCGGCGGCCGACGCCTGCGCGGCTGCGCTGCATGCAGACCAGGTGTCGGCGCACATGCTCGAAATGCCGGCAGAACTGTTCGGCGAGATGCCCGACATCTCGATCGACTATGCGGTGATGGAGCGCTCGTCGAATGTCGCAGTGGTGCCGTCGAGCTTCGGCTGGAGCGACATCGGCTCGTGGGGCGCGATTCGCGAGCTGGTTGCGCCGGACGAGGACAGCAACCGTACCGTCGGCGATGCAATCTTCGTCGACAGCCGCAATATGTATGTGCAAAGCCGCGACCGCCTGGTGGCGACGGTGGGCGTGTCCGATCTGCTGGTCATCGATACGCCGGACGCGTTGCTCGTTGCGCATCCCGATCGCGCGCAGGATGTGAAGCAGGTCGTCGCCCGACTGAAGAAACAGAATCACGAAGCGTACAAGCTGCATCGCACCGTTAGCCGTCCCTGGGGAACCTATACGGTGCTCGGCGAGGGTCCGCGCTTCAAGATCAAGCGCATCGAGGTGAAGCCCGGCGCGAGTCTGAGTCTGCAGATGCATCATCACCGAAGCGAGCACTGGATCGTCGTGTGCGGGATGGCGAAGGTCGTGAACGGCGACAAGGAAATCTTCGTTTGCACCAATGAGTCCACGTACATTCCCGCCGGCCACAAGCATCGACTCGAGAATCCGGGCGTCCTCGACCTCGTGATGATCGAGGTGCAGAGCGGCGAATACCTTGGCGAAGACGACATCGTTCGCTTCCAGGACGTCTACGGGCGGGCTTGATGCTGGGAATGCTACGAGCCCTGTGGGCCTATCGCGGGTTCATTCTGGGAAGCGTGAAGCGGGAGTTCCAGTCCAAATACCGCAATTCGCTGCTGGGTGCGGCGTGGACGGTGCTCAATCCGCTCGCGATGATCGTCGTTTATACGGTGGTCTTTTCGCAGGTCATGCATGCGCGGCTGCCCGGCGTGAACAACACCTTTGCGTACAGCATTCACCTTTGTGCGGGCGTGCTGCCGTGGGGCATGTTCGTCGAGATCGTCAGTCGCGCTCAGAATGCGTTCATCGACAACGCGAATCTGATCAAGAAGCTGAGCTTTCCCCGGTTGTGCCTGCCGGTGATCGTCGTCGTGAATGCGCTGATCAACTTCGTGATCGTGTTCGGGTTGTTCACACTATTCGTATTGGTGAGCGGCAATTTCCCCGGCGTGACGTTCCTCGCGATCGTTCCGCTGCTGATTTTGCTGACGTTATTCGCGATCGGCCTCGGCATTACGTTGGGCGTGCTGAACGTATTCTTTCGCGATGTCGGCCAGTTTTTCACCATCGTGCTGAATTTCTGGTTCTGGCTGACGCCGATCGTTTATTCGACCGACATACTGCCAAAGGCCGTGCAGACGGCCATGCGGTTCAACCCGATGGCGTCGCTGATCGAAGCCTTTCAGGCCGTGATGCTGCAAGCCAACTGGCCGGACTGGCCGCAACTCTGGCTCGTGACGCTGCTCGGCGTCGCGCTGTGCCTCGCCGGTTTCAGCTTGTTCCGCAAGCACGTTGGCGAAATGGTGGATGAACTCTGATGGGCACCATTACCGTTACCAATCTCGGCAAGGCGTACAAGCAGTATCCGACGCGCTGGTCGCGCCTCTTCGAATGGATGGATCCGCGCCGCAAGCAGCATCACACGCAGCACTGGGTGCTGCAGGACGTGAACTTCTCCGTTCGTTCGGGCGAGGCGCTGGGCATTATCGGCATCAACGGCGCGGGTAAGAGCACGCTGCTGAAAATGATCGTCGGGACCACGCAGCCGAGCGTCGGCAGCGTGACGCTCACGGGGCGACTCGCCGCGCTGCTGGAACTCGGGATGGGCTTTCATCCGGATTTCACTGGACGCCAGAACGTGATGATGGCGGGGCAACTGCTTGGCTACACCGTCGAAGAGCTGCTTGCGCTGATGCCCGAAATCGAGGCGTTCGCCGAAATCGGCGAATATATCGATCAACCGGTACGCGTGTATTCGAGCGGCATGCAGGTGCGTCTCGCATTCAGCGTGGCGACTGCGCGACGCCCCGATGTGCTGATCGTCGATGAAGCGCTGTCGGTGGGCGATGCGTATTTCCAGCACAAGAGCTTCGATCGCATCCGCGAGTTTCGCAAGCAAGGGACGACGCTGCTGATCGTCGCGCACGACAAGGCTGCGATTCAGGCTATCTGCGATCGGGCAATCCTGCTGAATGCGGGCCGGCTGGAGCTGGAAGGGCCGCCCGAGGCGGTGATGGATTACTACAACGCGATGCTGGCCGACCGCAAGAATCAGGAGGTCAAGCAGGAGACGCTCGACGATGGCGCGGTGCAGACGATCTCAGGATCGGGCGAGGCCGTGATCGACGAAGTGGCGCTGCTGGACGAGTCCGGTCGGCCCATCGAGGTTGTCGGCGTCGGCCAGCCGGTTGCGTTGCGCGTCAAGGTCAAATGCGTGCGGGCGATCCCGGAGCTGGTGGTCGGGTACATGATCAAGGATCGCCTGGGGCAGACGGTGTTCGGGACGAATACCTATTATCTGAAGCAGGTGCTCGTTGATCTGGACGCGGGGCAGTCTGCGGAGTTGCTTTTCGAGTTCACAGCCAACCTTGGTGTGGGCACCTATTCAGTCGCAGTGGCAGTCCACGCTGGTCACGTGCATATTGCCAGCAACTATCAGTGGCGTGACCGGGCGTTGCTGTTCAACGTCGTCAATGTGGCTGTGGACGATTTTGTCGGAGTGGCCTGGCTGCGGACGACAGTGAGGAGTTTGCCGTAGTGGATAGTTTCTACCGTGCGTTCGAGGATCGGTATCGCGGCTCCCGGGAACTCATCACGAGCCGCTTGCAGGTCTACTTACCTTTTGTCCGTCCGCTTGTCGAACATCGCGCTGACGCGATTGCACTTGATCTCGGTTGCGGCCGCGGCGAATGGCTCGACATTGTGTCATCCGAAGGCTTCCGGAGCCAGGGAGTCGATCTGGACGAGGGCATGCTCATGGGATGCCGGGAACGAGGTTTGGACGTCGAGCGGCGCGATGCGCTCGACAAACTGCGTTCGCTGCCGGATGCATCCATTGCCTTGGTGACGGCGTTTCATGTTGTCGAGCACATCAGTTTCGACGATGTACGGGAGCTGATCGCCGAGTCGCTACGGATTTTGGTCCCGGGGGGCTTGCTCGTCATGGAGACCCCGAATCCCGAGAACGTCGTAGTTGCCGGATCGCGTTTCTATATGGACCCGAGTCACGTCAAGCCGCTGCCGCCGCCGCTACTCAGTTTCGCGGCCGAGTACGCCGGTTTCGAACGTGTCAAGGTCTTGCGTCTGCAGGAGGCCGAGGCGTTGCACGATCCGGCAGCGGCCGTCAGCCTTCTGAACGTTCTGGAAGAAGTGAGCCCGGATTATTCCGTCGTCGCCCAAAAAGGAGGCGATGAAGTTCTCCTTGCCGCTACAGCCGCCGCATTTGAACCTGAATACGGTCTCACGCTTCCCGCGCTCGCCATAAGGCATGCGGAGTACGTTGATGCGCGTTTCCTGCAACTCGAGACGCGTCTCGGCAGCGCTGACACGCGTTTGCCAGCGTTAGACGCGCGTCTTGGTAGCGCTGAAGGGCAATTGCCGGAACTTGAGACACGTCTCCATCGCGCTGAAACGCGTCTCCCGCAGCTCGAGGCGCGCCTCAGCGGTGCGGAAGGGCGTTTCCCCCAGCTGGAGGAGAGCATTCATGAAGCACGCGTCAAGGCGGTGGATGCGCAGACCGAAGCGAAAGAGATAGTGGGTGCTGTTGGGGAAGCGATTCAAGGAGCGCTCAGGAATGCGGGCGCTGACCGCATTCCTGAGCTAGAGGGTCGCGTCCAGCATGCCGAAGAACTCGCGCATTTTTATCTGACGCAACTGCAAGAGGTGCATGCAAGTACTTCATGGCGCGTGACGGCGCCGTTACGCGCAGTCGGCACGGTTGTGCATACGCTGCGACGTAATCTGGGCAAGTCGAACGCAAAGCGAGTCGTGCGCGGTGTCGCGCGTTTCGCCCAGGCGCGCCCATGGCTCGCCGGGCCGGCACTAACGCTTCTGAAGCGATTTCCACGTCTGAAGCAACGGCTCGCGCGTGTCCTGATTGGGTTCGATGCGCCGTCGACCCAGCCCACGATTGCAATGCCGAGCGACGCTGTTCATTTGACGCCGCACGCACAAGAGGTTTACGCGATTCTCAAAGCCGCTGTCGATCGCAAAGATACGGAGACCTGATGCGCATCGTCATCGACATGCAAGGGGCGCAAAGCGCGAGCCGCTTTCGCGGAATTGGGCGATATTCGCTCGAATTCGTGCGCCACATTGTGAAGAACCGTGGCGAGCACGAGATCATTCTCGCGCTAAGCGGATTGCTGTTTGAATCAATCGACGATATTCGTGCGGCTTTCCGGGGGCTGTTGCCTCGCGAGAACATTCGTGTCTGGTACGCACCGGGTCCCACCGCGGAATTCGGCGGCAATGATACCGCCCGCGAAGTAGCGGAATTGATCCGCGAGGCTTTTTTAAAGAGCCTCAAACCGGACCTCATTCACGTTACGAGCATGTTCGAAGGCTATGTGGACAATGCCGTGACGAGCATCGGTCGCCTTGATCGGACGACACCGGTTAGCGTATGCCTGTATGACCTGATTCCGCTGCTCAATCCCGACCAGTACCTCAAGCCGAACCCTCAGTACGACGAGTACTATCAGCGCAAAGTGCGATTCATCGAACATGCGAAGTGCTTTCTCGCAATTTCGGAGTCGTCGCAGCGGGAGGCGCAGCAATACCTGAATGTACCGGCCGATCGGGTCTACAACATTTCCTCGGCGATCGGACCGTTGTTCGGGCCGCTCGATGTCGATGCCACGGTCGCCGCGAAACTGCGTAGCAAATTCGGCCTTACACGCGAGTTTGTCCTCAACACCGGTGGCGCGGATGAGCGCAAAAATCTTCAGCGTCTCATTCAGGCATATGGAACGCTGCCTGCAGGGCTGCGCGAGCGCCACCAATTGGTGCTCGCGGGGCACATGGTCGAGGAGCGTGTCGCCGAACTACGCCAGGATGCGGCGGACTGCGGTCTCGCGACGGACGAACTCGTTTTTACTGGTTACATTAGCGATGAAGAACTAGTTCAGTTCTACAATCTCTGCAAGCTTTTCGTCTTTCCGTCGTGGCACGAAGGCTTCGGCTTACCGCCGCTGGAAGCGATGGCGTGCGGCGCGGCTGTGATTGGTGCAAACACCAGCAGCCTTCCGGAGGTGATTGGACTCGAAGAGGCGATGTTCGATCCGCTGGATGTCGGCGCGATCGCTGCGAAGATTCGACAGGCGCTCGAAGACGATGCGCTGCGGGACAAATTAAAGGTGCACGGGCCTCAGCGTGCGCGGCTGTTCTCGTGGGACGCAACAGCTCGGAGGGCCATTGCTGCCTGGGAAGAACTCGGACGACATCAGGTACCGGCAGCCGTATCGAGCGTCACCGGCCGAAAACCGCGACTCGCGTTCGTTTCCCCGCTGCCTCCGGAACGCACCGGTATTGCCGACTACAGTGCCGAGTTGTTGCCTGCGTTATCCGAGCACTACGACATAGAGGTGGTAGTCGCGCAGGAGCGCGTCGAACTGCCGTGGCTCCATGGCCGTGCAAAGGTGCGCGACGCGACGTGGTTGCGTGAACACGCCAATGAAGTCGATCGCGTGATTTACCAAATGGGCAATTCGCCGTTCCATCAGCATATGTTGTCGTTGATGCGTCAGGTGCCCGGTACGGTCGTGCTGCACGATTTCTACCTGAGTTCGCTGCTCGCATGGCTGGAGATACACGGTGGTGCGGGTTCGGTATGGTGTCAGGCGCTTCACGAAGGCCATGGCTACCTTGCAGTGCGCGACCGGTTTCAGAATGTCGACCAAGCGCGTCTCCGCTATCCCGTTTCGCTGAATGTGCTGCGCGCTGCCCAGGGTGTGATTTTTCACTCAGAGTACTCGCGAGGACTGGCTCGAACGTGGTACGGGCCGCAGTTCGCTGCCTCCACAGAGGTCGTTCCTTTATTGCGCGAGCCTGCCAGGGGTGGTGGCCGGAAAGCTGCGCGAGCCGAACTGGGCATTGCTGACAATGCATTTGTCATTTGCAGCTTTGGCTTTCTCGACGCGACGAAGCAGAACGATCGGTTACTCAAGAGTTGGTTGTCGAGCGAACTGGCGTCGGACCGGCGCTGTCTGCTGATATTCGTCGGAGAGAATCACGGGGGCACGTATGGCGCGGAACTGGTAAGGACGATTGAGGCTAGCCCCGCGAAGGACCGTATCCGTATCACCGGCTTTGCTCCGGCGGCGACCTTTCATCGCTATCTTGCTGCTGCGGACGTCGCAGTCCAGTTGCGCATGCATTCTCGCGGGGAAACATCCGCCGCGGCGCTCGATTGCATGAACAACGGGCTACCCCTCATCGTCAACGCCAATGGCGCGCTTGGGGAGTTCGACCGCGATGCGGTCTGGATGCTCCCCGACGATTTCGATGACGCCGCGCTCACTCAAGCTCTCGAAGTGCTGTGGCATGAGCCCGAGCGCCGCCGAGATCTCGGCGAGCGTGCGCGCCAGGTAATCGCCGAGCGCCATGCACCTCGGGTCTGTGCACAGCACTACGCGAACGCGATAGAGCGCTTCTACGAAACATCCCGTGCTGGATTGCCCGCGCTCGTCGATGCCATCGCGCAACAGCCGCATTTCCGTCCGAACGAAGCGCAGCTATGCCAGGTGTCTGGTGCGATAGCTGCGTCGCTGCCATTGTTGCGCCCGGCGCGTCGCCTGCTGCTCGATGTGACCGCGACCTGCCGTAATGATCTGAAGACAGGCATTGAGCGCGTAGTCCGAGCCCTGCTTCTCGCGTTGCTGGAGGGGCCGCCGGAAGGGTGGCGGGTCGAGCCGGTCATGCTGAGTGACGAGGGTAGCCGCTGGCATTATCGGTCCGCTTCCTCGTATGCTCTGGAACTCCTCGGCTGCCCCAGCGACGCCCTGCCGGGCGAAGTCGTCAATCCCGAGAATGGCGACATGCTTCTCGGGCTGGATCTTTCTGGAGACCTGCTGGTCAAGGCCGCGGAGCAAGGTTTATACGACGAATACCGCAATCGCGGCGTCGCGCTTCATTTCCTTGTTCACGACATATTGCCCGTGCGCATGCCGGAAGTGTTCCCGCCTGGCGCCGGAGAGGCTTTCGAGCGATGGCTGAACGTCGTTGCGCGGTTCGACGGTGCAGTCTGTGTATCAAAGGCAGTCGGCGATGACCTTGGCAAGTGGCGTACGGAACAGCGTTTGGACGAGAGTGCTCATCCGTTCGTCGTGTCCGTTTCCCATCATGGCGCGGATGTTCACAATTCCGTTCCCAGTACTGGGATGCCCGCGAACGCGAAGGAGGTACTGCGGGAATTCCGCGCCCGCCCGACCTTCCTTATGGTCGGAACCTTGGAGCCGCGCAAGGGCTATCCGGAGGTTCTCGACGCGTTCGAGCGCATATGGGAGGCTGGGGTCGACGCCAACCTTGTGATCGTTGGCCGCGAAGGTTGGAAGGGTTTGCCCGACGACATGCGTCGGGACATTCCTGAAACGGTCAATCGTCTGGCGCAACACCCCCAAAGGGGTAAGCGTTTGTTCTGGCTGGATGGCATCAGCGATGAATATCTCGACGAGGTGTACCGCGCCTCTGCGTGCCTCATTTCAGCTTCGTACGGGGAAGGCTTCGGATTGCCGCTGATCGAGGCCGCAAACCATTCAGTGCCCCTCCTGTTGCGCGATATCCCGGTGTTTCGGGAAGTTGCGGGTGACCATGCCGTGTATTTCACATCCCACAGTGGCGACGAATTGGCAGACGCCGTGCGGGATTGGCTGGTGCTTCATGAGCGTGGGCAGATTCCCCGCTCAGATAAGATTCCATTTCTGACGTGGGCGCAGAGCGCTCGCAACCTGGGCACAGTTATCAATACTCAAGTTTCATCGTCGGCGGCTCTATGAAGACTTCTATTATTACCGGTATCACCGGCCAAGACGGTGCGTACCTTGCCCAGATCCTGCTCGAAAAAGGCTACACGGTGTACGGCACCTATCGCCGTACCAGCTCGGTGAACTTCTGGCGCATCGAAGAACTTGGCATCGCGAAACATCCAAACCTGCATCTGGTCGAGTACGACCTGACGGATCTGTCCGCAAGCATTCGCCTGCTCGAAACGACCGGCGCCGACGAGGTGTATAACCTCGCCGCGCAGAGCTTCGTCGGTGTGTCGTTCGATCAGCCGGTCACCACCGCGGAAATCACCGGCCTCGGTCCGCTGAATTTGCTCGAGGCGATCCGCGTCGTCAATCCGAAGGCGCGCTTCTACCAGGCGAGCACGTCGGAAATGTTCGGCAAGGTGCAGGCCGTCCCGCAGGTCGAGTCGACGCCGTTTTATCCGCGCAGCCCGTATGGCGTCGCCAAGCTTTACGCGCACTGGATTACCGTGAACTACCGCGAAAGCTACGACATCTTCGGTTGCAGCGGCATCCTGTTCAATCACGAGTCGCCGCTGCGCGGTCGCGAATTCGTGACGCGCAAGATCACCGATTCGGTCGCGAAGATCAAGCTCGGCCAGCTCGACGTGCTCGAGCTGGGCAACATGGATGCGAAGCGGGACTGGGGCTTCGCGAAGGAATACGTCGAAGGGATGTGGCGCATGCTGCAGGCCCACGAACCGGACACCTATGTGCTCGCGACAAACCGTACCGAAACCGTGCGCGATTTCGTGCGCATGGCGTTCAGCGCGGCCGGGATTGATGTCGAGTTCAATGGGAAAGACGAGAACGAGACGGCGGTCGATGCAGCAACGGGCAAGCTGGTTGTCCGGATCAATCCGAAGTTCTATCGGCCGGCCGAAGTCGATCTGCTGATCGGCAACCCGGAAAAGGCGAAGCAGAAGCTCGGCTGGGAGCCGCATACGCGGCTCGAACAGCTGTGCAAGATGATGGTCGAAGCCGATCTGCGCCGCAATGAGCGCGGCTTCTCGTTTTGATGGTTCGCGCACCGAAGTGTCGAGGCTCGGCACGCGACGCGCAAGACGAGAGGCTTGAGTGAAAGTCGGTTTCGGCACGACGGCGTTGGCCCGGAGCATCGCACATGGCGGCGTCGACGGTATCGGCTCGTACACCCGGGAATTGGGCGGTGCATTGCTGGCTAGCGGGAGTGTCGATCTCGTTCCCGCGGGCTTCGGTGCGTTCGTCGGCGATGACGTGTTGCCGTGCGCGCACCCACCGGTGGATCTCGGCAACCATCCGGTGATGGCTACGCTCGGCGCGGTGACGCCCTGGACGTGCGGCGGCGAAAAGGCGCTGGCCGCACAGCACGTGGACGTCTTTCACGCGACCGATCACCTGATCCCGAAGTTTTCGACAATGCCTGTCATCGCGACGCTGATGGACGCCATTCCACTGTCGAATCCCGAATGGACGACCATCAAGTTCGCTGCGCTGCGCCGTTGGCTGTTGAAGCGTTCGGGTGCGTGGGCGGACCATGTGATTACGATCTCCGATTATTCGAAGCGCGCGATCGTCGAACACTTCGACATCGCGCCGGAGCGCATATCGGTGGTTCCGCTGGGTGTGCACGCGCGATTCTTCGACATGATCGACGAGACGGGACGCGATGAGGTATTGAAGCGGCTCAACTTGCCCGCGCGGTTTTATCTGTGCGTCGGTACGTTGCAACCGCGTAAGAATCTCGAACGCGTACTCGACGCGCATGCGATGCTCCCGGCCGCGTTGCGTCGCGATATTCCGCTGGTCGTCGTCGGCCGGGCGGGTTGGGGGTGCGAGAGCCTCGTCGCCCGCCTGCGCGCGATGGAGGCGGATGGCTGCGCTCGCTGGCTGCAGTACTTGCCGGACTTCGACGTGCGCGCGCTGATGCAATCGGCGAGCGCGCTGGTGTTTGCGTCGTTATGCGAAGGATTCGGGCTGCCGGTGGTCGAGGCATTCGCGGCGCGTCTGCCGGTCGTCGCGTCCAATACGACTTCTGTTCCGGAAGTGGCCGGTGACGCGGCAGTGCTGGTCGACCCGTGCAACGCGGCGGAAATTGCCGATGCAATGCGATTGCTGATCGAGGATCCGCGCAAGTCGGATGCGCTTCGCGCCGCCGGGCTCGAGCGAGCGCGTGAATTCACCTGGCAGACTTGCGCGGACAAGACGCTGGCCGTCTATCGCTCGGTGCTGGAAGGAACGGGGCGGTGCTGATGCAGTCTGTCCAGGAGAATGCTGCGTGAAGCTCGGGGTCGATATCACGTGGATGGTCGGCAACTATCGCGGCATGGGGCGGTTCGGCCGACAGTTGATCGCGCCAGTCGGTGACTCGTTAGTGGGTCTTGCCCCGCGTGGGGTGAGCACCGACGAATGGCCGTGCGTGAGCGAGGGCCGCGGCTTCTTTCCGTGGTGGGAGCAGGTCGAGTTGCCGCGCCTGTGCAACACGCAAAAGCTGGACTATCTGCTGTGCCCGTACAACACCGGGCCGCTGCGGTCCACGGGCAGCACGCAGCTGATTGCGGTGATTCACGATCTGATTTTCATGCAGTCGTGGCGAACGCTGCCGGCGCCGAAGTCGCTGTATCAGACGGCCGGGCGCATCTATCGCCGTTACGTGGTGCCCCGTTTGGCGCGTCGGGCGGATGTCGTGATGACTGTCTCGCGATATACCCAGCGCGAGTTAGTCGAGACGTTTGGCCTGTCCGAGCGGGACGTGCACGTCATTCCGAACTCGCTTCCCGATGACTGGTTTGCGCCGCCGTTGAATCAGGCGGATCGGCAGCCGTATTTATTTACGGTGGCGGGTGAAGTGCCCAGCAAAAACGTCGATCGTCTGTTGCAAGCATTTGCATTGGCGAAACCGCAACTGGGTGACGGCGTCGTGCTGCGTATCGCGGGAATCAAGTCCCCGTACCACGAACATTTTCTGCAGCGGGCATCCGCGCTGGGACTCACCGGCTGTGTCGAACTGCTCGGCTACGTGTCCGAAGCGGAATTGAAGCGGCACTACCGGCAGGCACGAGCGTTCGTCTTTGCTTCGTTATTCGAAGGATTCGGCATTCCGTTGCTGGAGGCGATGGCGTCGGGGACGCCCGTTGCGTGCAGCAATACGACATCGATGCCGGAGATCGCCGGCGGCTGCGGTTTGCTGTTCGATCCGTACTCCGTCGGAGAGATGGCCGAGCAGATTCGCAACGTGTGGAATGGCGGTGCCGGTTGGGAAACGATGGTCCGTGACGGCGTGGATCGAGCGCGCGTGTTTTCGGAGTCGAGCGTCAGACCGGCTATTCAAGGTTTCTGGGAAGGGCTGTCGTGACTACGGAAAAGAAAAGACTGCTCGTGCTGACGCCCCGGTTTCCTTACCCGGTAATCGGCGGAGACAAGCTGAGGATTTATCACCTCTGCAAGGAATTGTCCCGGCACTACTCGTTGACGCTGTTGAGCCTGTGCGATACGCAGGAAGACATGCATTGCGAGTTGCCCCGGGATGGCGTATTCGATCGGGTCGAGCGGGTGTTTCTGTCGAAGCGGCGCTCGTATTTGAACACGCTGCTGGCGCTGCCCACGCGCACGCCGTTGCAGGTTGCGTATTACCGCAGCCGCGCATTCGCCGATGCGGTCGCGCGGCTATTGCCGTCGCATGACGGCGTGCTCGTGCATCTCGTGCGCTGTGCGGAGTACGTGCGCAAGTCGGACAAGCCGCGCGTGCTCGAAATGACGGACGCGATCTCGCTTAACTACAGCCGTGTGAAGCAGCTCAGGAATGCGCGGGGGATCCGGTCGCGCGTGTTTCGTCTGGAGGCGAGGCGTCTACTCGATTACGAGCGTACGGTCGTCGATGACTTTGATTTATCCGTGCTTGTTTCGGCATCCGATAGAGATTATCTGTTTCCCGGTTCGTCCGATGCGAAGGTGATGGTGTGTTCGAACGGCGTCGACCTTTCTGCGTTGCCATACTCGGCGCGCAGTATGGCCAGTCGCATTCTGATTTTCATCGGCGACATGCGGACGGTGCAGAATCAGGACATGTGCCACTTCTTCGCGGAGGAAGTGTTGCCGCTGCTGCGCAAGCGCGCGGATTTCCGGTTCAGGATCGTGGGCTCCATCGCTCCATCGCTTGCCGAGCGGTATCGCGCATACGAAGGTGTTGAAGTGACCGGGCGAGTCGGGTCCGTTGCCGAGGCTGCGGCGGACGGTGCCATCGGCGTATGCCCAATGCGCATCGGCGCGGGCGTGCAAAACAAGATTCTCGAATACATGGCATTGGGATTGCCTGTCGTGGCGACTTCGCTTGCGCATGGAGGGCTGCGAGCTCAGGCCGGTCGCGATCTCCTGATTGCGGACACACCGGAGGAATTTGTGGAGCGGATCCAGCAGTTGCTGGCCGACGAAGTCGGAACGGTCGAAATGACAGCGCGCGCAAGAGAGTTTGTCGCGCGGGAGCATGAGTGGGAACGCATGGTTGAGCCGCTGCTTGCGCGGCTCGAAGAACTGCTTGTATGAAGAGAGGTCGTCAGTCGACGGATCTGGCGAACGATCCGTCTGATCCGACAACCATGGACCGTCGGACACGCGCGAGGCAGATTGTTACGCGCGCGGGGTGTCGGCCTGGGCGGAGCCACGTCTGCCCGGCTCGGGTGATGTGGCGGCAATCTATCGGTTTGTTTATCGGTAATTCGTCATGCGAGCCGCGCGACGGCAAAGACATTTTTGCCGAAGAACGGGGATGCGACGAGATCGATGGCCCGGCTGACAGGAAGCAGGAAACGGTCGAAAAGGACCAATGAGCTTCGGCTGGGTTCCCCGGAAGAGTTACCGATGAAACGGAAAAGAAGGGCGAGCATGAAGCCCACTGAATCACAGTAGCGGATCGTCTCGACTTCGAATCCAGCGCGTCTGAGATGCTCGGTCAACATATGCTTCGTGTACCGACGTTGGTGTCCGACCTTGTCGTCGAGACTGGACCAGATCATCATGAATGCCGGGACGTAGATTGCGATGCGACCATTGGCGTTCATGTGCGAACGAAGCTTTTGAAGGGCGTCCACGTCGTCAGGGATATGCTCCAGCACATTCGACGTGTAGACAAAATCTATCCCGTTTCCGAGTTCGTCAATTCCCGCGACCGGATTAAAACCGCGCTCAGCAAGGATGTCTCTCTGGGCCGGGTCGATTTCGAGCGTTTCTGGGACTGTGCCAGTCTCGTCCCGAAAGATCGTCGCCAGCGAGCCAACCCCGGCCCCGAAGTCAAGGACCCTGCACGCATTGAACCGCGCTGCCACTGATGTGAACATGCGGACGATCCATTTGTTGTAATTCGACAGCGCGTCTTCTGTAGAGACTAGAAGGTCGGTCCCTGTATAGGCGAAATCGTTTTGCATCCGGGTTTCCTGGTGGTCTAAAAGCCGCTATGGAAATAGCGTTGAGTCTGGCGCAATCCCATTCAGTGTTATTTCCAGGCGAGTGCTGCGGTGAGTATAGCCCAGAACCGATATGTCGCCAGCAGGACGGGTGCTGCCGCTGAGGCGTGTTTAGTCCCTGCTATCCCTTTTTGACCGTCAATAGCCAGTGTCCCTAAATCTATCGCAGGTTGTCTTTCGATGACGGAGGCCGCCGATGGCGGATGTCCCGGCGAAGAATCCCGAATCGCGTAGTCGGTCATTCTTCCTGTAGAACTTCCTTCGCGACGTACGTGAAAAAGCGAGTGGACTGCGTTTGCCGGCGCTAGGGTTCCGATGACGGTGAGCCGAGGCGTTAAACTATTGCCGTCATTCGCCGACTGAGCGCAGACGCGGTACGGCCATCTTCCGCCATCCGCCGTACCTGCATTTTCCTAACCAGCTATACCTGGAAATATCGCCTATGCATGCAGTGGTTACGGGCGCGAACGGATTCGTGGGCCGCGCCCTGTGCCGTACGCTGATTGACAACGGATACCGCGTCACCGGTATCGTCCGCCGTGCTGGCACTGCGCCGGCGGGTGTCGAGGAGTGGGTGCACGCAGCTCCCGATTTCGCTGGCGTCGAACTGAACTGGAAGTCGACGCTCGGTCACGTCGACTGCATCGTTCATCTTGCCGCTCGCGTGCACGTCATGGGCGAACAGCAGAACGACGAGACACAGCGCGCATTCGATCAGACGAATGTCCACGGTACGCTGCGCGTCGCGTGCGCCGCACTACAACATGATGTGCGGCGGTTCGTGTACGTCAGCAGTATCAAAGCCATCGCAGGCAGCGTGAGTACTCCCGAACCGCTGCGCGAGGACGCGACCGCTCAACCCGATGACGCCTACGGCCGTTCAAAGCTCGCCGGAGAACAATCGCTGACAGACCTGCGCAATAAAGCTGGGCTCGACGTCGTGATCGTGAGACCACCGCTCGTCTACGGTCCCGAAGTCGGTGCGAACTTCCGCAGGATGCTCGATGCTGTCTGGAGCGGAATGCCGTTGCCGTTCGGCGCGGTGGATTCGCGGCGGAGCGTGCTGTTCGTCGACAACCTTGCCGGTGCGATCATGCATTGCGCGTTCGATCCACGCGCTGCCAATGGCTGTTTCCATCTGGCCGACGACGTTGCGCCTACCGTTGCAGAACTGCTGCGTTCGATTGGCAGACATCTCGGTCGCCCGGCTCGCCTTGTCCCCGTCCCGATGCCGTTACTGGGTCTGGCAGGCCGCCTCACTGGCAGAACCGCTCAGATCGAACGTCTCACAGCGAGTCTGGTCATCGATTCATCCGCTATCCGCAGGCAACTGCCCGACTGGCATCCGCCCTATACGTTGGATGACGGGTTGCAGGCAACGACGGCCTGGTATCGCGCGTTGCGCGCGAAAGAGGGGCGGGCATGACGGAGCTTCTTCACGCATTCGGCGCCGATGGGTGGGCTGCACTGATCGTGGCAGTGGCAGCCGTGTCGGCGGTAGTGTGTGTGTTGATTCTCCGCGGGTTGCTCAGGTCTGGTCTCGCATGGCGTATCGCAACGGACACACCGAATCACCGCTCACTGCATGTCAAGCCCATTCCGCGCGTGGGCGGTTGGGGAATCGTGCCGGTTTGCGTCGTGGCGCTTCTATCGCACGCATCGCAGATGTGGCTGATCGCCTTTGCGGTGCTCGCGCTCGCATTGGTCTCGCAGCTTGACGATCGCCGGGGTTTGCCCGCGCGTGTTCGGTTTGCAGCTCATTTTGCAGCCGTGCTTGCGCTGATCGTCGTCTATCCAGCCGTCGCACCATGGTGGCTGCTTGCAGGTGTCGGGTTTCTGATGCTCTGGCTGGTCAACCTTTACAATTTCATGGATGGCTCCGATGGCCTGGCCGGTGGCATGGCGTTGTTCGGTTTCAGCGCGTACGCGATTGCCGCGTTGACTGGTGAGCATTCGTCGCTGGCGCTGGCCATCTCCAGCGCCGCGGTTGCTGGAGCCGCGCTTGGCTTCCTGTTCCTCAATTTTCATCCGGCCAGTTTGTTTCTGGGTGACGCGGGCTCGATACCGCTCGGCTTCCTCGCTGGCGCACTCGGCTATTGGGGCTGGCGCGGCGACGTATGGCCGGTGTGGTTTCCTGCATTCGTCTTTTCCCCGTTCATTGCTGACGCGTCGGTAACCCTGCTTAAACGCCTATTGCGCGGAGAGAGGTTCTGGCAGGCGCATCGTGAGCATTATTACCAGCGCATGGTGCGCTCCGGTATTAGCCACGCGCGCACGGCTCTCTATTGGTATGTGTTGATGCTTGCGGCCGTTGTACTTGCACTTTGTGCATTGACTCTCCCGGCCGAGCAGCAGTGGTTGATCTTGGCGGTGTGGTGTGCCGTGCTGGCATGCTGCGGTGCTATTGTCGACAGACGGTGGCGTACCTTCCAGGTGTGTAACGAAACGTAACCGAGAACGTCTGCCTTCGATCGTTACGCTGCTCGCTCTGTCTGCCAGCACAACTCGCGGATTCTGGCGGTGGCGCTGACAAACGGACCTTCTGGGCTCCCCCATTATCTACGCATATGTAACAATATCGGGGCATCGTTTTGCCAGTATGCCGTTATGCTTCGGGCATAGCGTTTGCAGTGCCCGTGTCGATCCAGGCTGACTTGCTGAATTAATCGGATTTCGCAGCCCGGGCTGGTGCTCTATCGTTCGTTGTAAAACAATGCTTTCAGCCAGTTGACGAAACATCAATTACGAGGTGTGCCGCCGATGTTGCGATCAAAGGCGTCTTGGTTGTCCTTTTACGTTTTCCTCTTCGATCTGCTCGCTGCAGCGGCGTCGTGGCTCGTCGCCTACGTCGTCCGCTTCAACGGGACTGTGCCTACGGCCTTCCTCGACGGAGCGTGCGCTGCGCTCATCTGGGTCCTCCCGATTTACGGGGTGATGTTCCGCGCATTCGGCCTCTACCGAGGTTTGTGGGTATTCGCAAGCTTGCCCGATCTTGTGCGCATCGCGAAGGCAATCGTAGTCGGGGCCCTTATCGTGATGATCGGTGCTGTCATGTTTCAGCCCGAGCCCATTATTCCGCGCTCCGTTCTCGTGTTATCGCCGATGTTGCTCTTCCTCGTGATGGGCGGCGCGCGCGCTGTCTATCGCGTCAGCAAGGAAGTGCGTCTGTACGGCGGCCTGATTGGTCAAGGCAAGCCCGTAATCGTGCTTGGTGCGGGCAGCGCGGGTGCGAGCCTCGCACGCGAGCTGTCTCGTTCGAGCGAGTGGCGTCTCGTTGGGCTGCTCGACGACGATGTCAGCAAGCAGGGTCGCGAAATCTACGGTTACCCAGTGCTCGGAGCGATCAGCGAGCTCGTGCACTGGACCGAGACGCTGAAGGTCGAACATGTGATCATCGCGATCCCGTCTGCTTTCGTGGAGACGCAGCGGCGCCTTGCCACGCTCTGCGTGCGCGCCGGCGTGAGGGCGATGGTGCTTCCGTCAATCACGGCGCTGATGCCCAGCCAAGGCTTTCTGTCCCAGATTCGTCATATCGACCTTGAGGATCTGCTCGGACGCGACGCCATCAAGATCGATACGCCACACGTGGAAGCCTTGCTGGGGGGGCGCGTTGTGATGGTGACCGGAGCGGGCGGCTCAATCGGCTCCGAACTGTGCCGTCAGATTCTGCGTTTCGCACCGGCGCAGCTGGTCGCGCTCGATCTTTCCGAATACGCGATGTATCGGCTCACCGAAGAAATCAGCGAGCGCTTTCCGGAGATTTCGGTCATACCGATTGTCGGCGACGCGAAAGACTGGCTGCTGCTCGACAAGGTCATGGCGCGTTACACGCCGTACATCGTCTTCCATGCGGCTGCTTACAAGCACGTACCGCTCATGGAGGAACTGAACACCTGGCAGGCGATTCGTAACAACGTGCTCGGTACCTATCGGATGGCGAGTGCTGCGATCAAACATCGGGTCAGACACTTCGTTCTCATTTCCACCGACAAGGCTGTTAATCCGACCAACGTGATGGGGGCCAGCAAGCGGTTGGCGGAAATGGCGTGCCAGGCGCTGCAGCAGGGGACCGAGACGACGCAGTTCGAGACCGTGCGTTTCGGTAACGTGCTGGGCAGCGCAGGCAGCGTGATCCCGAAGTTTCAGGAACAGATCGCTCAGGGCGGTCCGGTTACGGTTACACACCCTGAAATTACGCGGTTTTTCATGACGATCCCTGAGGCGTCGTTGCTTGTACTGCAAGCATCGAGCATGGGCCGAGGCGGCGAGATATTCGTATTCGACATGGGTCAACCGGTTCGGATCGTCGATCTGGCACGCGATCTCATTCGGCTTTACGGCTTCACTGAAGAGCAGATCCGGATCGTGTTCACGGGGTTGCGGCCGGGCGAAAAGCTGTATGAAGAATTGCTCGCCGACGATGAAGCAACGACGCGCACTCCGCATCCGAAGCTGCGCATTGCACGCGCCAGAGAGGTGCCAGACGATCTGATCGACAAGCTGCTGCCGTGGTTGATGCAGCAACGCGTGCCGAGCGACGACGAAGTGCGTCGCGATTTGCGTCGCTGGGTGCCCGAATATCAGCCTGCGGCGGGTCCAATACTGCAAAGTATTGGCGGACCCGCAGTGCGGGCGAAAGGATGAACGCACATCGCCACACTGCCGACGTTCGGAAGGTTAGTGCCTTAAACGCGCGGCGAGGGCTGCTATTGCGAGCGGTAGGGGACTGCCGGTAGGTATTCGGTTCTCCATCTCGATCTGGTCGTGTATGATCTGCCGATGCCAAAATAAGGGGGCGATTGCTCTCTGCTGATTTTTTGCTTCCCATGCCCAGGCGATGTGACGTAGAACGTTGCAATGCCCTGTCGATTGAGTCGACTCCTTGGGGGCGAGCGTGACTACAAAGACATGACCAAACCGACAGTGGCAGTCCTGCTGCCTTGCTACAACGAACAAGTGGCGATTGCAAAGGTCGTAAGCGATTTCCGCGCGGCGTTGCCCGATGCGGTTATCTACGTGTACGACAACAACTCAACGGACCGCACGGCGGAAGTCGCGCGCAGGGTCGGCGCAACCGTGCGTACGGAAACGCAACAGGGTAAGGGGCATGTCGTGCGCCGTATGTTTCGCGACATCGACGCGGACTTCTACATTATGGCGGACGGCGATGATACGTATGAAGCGGGTATCGCCCCGTCAATGTTGGAACTGGCGATAGAGGGTCACCATGATCTTGTAAATTGCGCGCGGCGAGAATCGGAGCGCGCGGCGTATCGTGGGGGCCATCGGTTCGGCAATATGCTGTTGACCGGAGTTGTGCGGCGGATATTCGGCGACCGCGTTCGCGACATGCTATCGGGCTATAAGGTGTTTTCGCGCAGGTTTGTCAAGTCGTTCCCGGCGTTGTCGCAGGGCTTCGATATCGAGACCGAACTGACGGTTCATGCACTCGAGCTGTCGATGCCCGTCGCTCATACCGAGGGATCCTATCGGGGACGTCCCCCCGGCTCAGAAAGCAAGCTGCGAACTTACCGCGATGGGATGCGGATCCTGATGCTGATCTTCAGGCTGGTTCGCCACGAGCGGCCGTTCTTCTTCTTCGGTCTACTTGCTGCGTTGTTTGCCGTTGCTTCGCTTTTGCTCGCCGCACCCGTACTCACGCATTACGTAGAGACGGGCCTCGTGCCGCGTCTTCCTACGGCCGTGCTGTCGATGGGGCTAATGATTATTGCCGTATTGAGCTTGATGGTCGGGACCATCCTCGATACCGTTACACGCGGGCGCCGCGAAATCCGGCTGCTTGCCTATCTGCAATATCCCTTCTTTGCACGCGTGGGAGTCGGTGAGCCGGTGGAGGTTGATATAGCCGACCGAGCGGTTCGATGAGCACCGACACAGCCGCTCGAAGGGCGCTTCTCGCCCAGATGTTCCGTTTCGGCATCGTCGGGACAATCGGATTTGTGCTGGATGCAGTGATGGTCGAACTGCTCGCGCCGGTGTGTGGTCCGCTCTACGCTCAGCTTGTCGCTTTTCCCGTCGTCGTGACCGCGATGTGGTATTTGAATCGCCGTTACACGTTCGGCGCGAGCAACCAGCCGATCGTTCGCGAGTGGCTGAGCTATGTCCTTGCGAATACGCTGGGCTGGGTGGCGAGTAACGGGGTGTATGTGTTGTTGGTCCTGCACTGTGCGCTCGCGTACCGCCATCCATCGATAGCCGTCGCGTCTGGGGCGCTAGCTGGTATGGTTTTCAACTTTGTGGTATTGCGTGCCGCAGTGTTCAAGGACAGCTGAGAGCCTGTTCGGGCACGCAACAGCGCTACTGACCTTGTCTCCGCTATGCCTGTCGGGTGACAGTTCTCCAGATTGACTACTTGAAGCGGGCTCCACAAGCTATTTCAAAACGTCTATCGGGTCCGTTAGCAAGGGACATACACGCCGCGGAGGGCGCTTGCGCAATTCCCGATGGAATGTCCTTCGTGATGATCGAATTTATCGAAATACAGGCTACGGCGTTCGATAGCCTTATAAACGGCGCGGCGAATATGCCGCTGCAGCAAGCAGAAGAATAGGTGCATCCGGACGTGAGGGCCATTTCTGTCGAGTGTGCGAGACAGAGCGTGGCCGGGGGAAAATTAAATATAAATTCGGGAAAAGTATGAATCGTCCTGGAAACGGCCGGGCGGGCCGTTCGATCGTGGCCTCTTTGTGGGAGCCGGCTCTTGTTGCCGCGTGCCTTGTCGTTGGCGGGCTATTTTCGCTACGTCTTGGCCCGGATATGAACTGGGATCTACAAAACTATCACTTGTACAACCCGTTCGCGTTTCTCACAAACCGTCTGAGTCGCGATTTCATGGCGGCGGATATTCAGTCATATCTGAACCCGCTGCTCGACGTTCCGTTCTATCTCGCCTGGACGACATGGTTTCATGATCGCCCTCGCTTCGCGACGTTTCTCGCTGGGCTGCCCTACGGTCTGGCGATTTTCCTTTGTCTACGTATCGCGCAGCGCATCCTTCCGGGGCCGGGCCGGCTTCGTATTGTCGAAGTGCTCGCGGCGACTGTGATCGGTGTGACCGGGTCGGTGACGATTTCGGAAATTGGAACCACTTTCAATGATATTCCGATTGCAGTCTTGATCCTTGGCGCCTTGCTCGTCGAATTGCGCTGCATGGATAACCGTTCATGGCCACGGTTAGTCTCCGGCTTCGTTGTTGGGCTAGCTGCAGGACTCAAGTTGACTGCGGTCGTGTTTGCGCCTGGCATGGCGCTGGCGATCATGTTGACGCGACGAAGAGTGGGGCAGGCGCTTCTTGATGGCGCGGCCTTCTCGCTGGGCTGGCTGGTCGGCTTGTTCGTTGGTGGCGGATGGTGGGCGTGGAGGGTCTATCAGCAATTCGGCAACCCGATTTTTCCAATGTTCAACCGCGTAATCGGTTCGCCATGGTTCGGCGACGTTGTGCGCGATAGGCACTTTATGCCTCACGGTGCATTGGAGGCATTTTTCTACCCTTTTTTCTGGGATCAGGGAGCGAGTACCGTTTCGGAAGTGCCGATGTACGATCCCAGGTTCGCGATGACCTACGTGGCGCTCGTCGCACTGATTATCGGCGGATGTATTTTCTGCATATCGAAGCGCGCAGACAGAGGAGAGGCTCGCTCCGCCATCGACTGGAGACGAAGCGCTTTTCTTTGCATTTTCTTTATTGTGAGTTTCGCAGTCTGGGAAGGCATGTTCTCGATCGTGCGTTACATCGTTGCGCTCGAACTGCTCAGCGGGGTGGTCATCGTGCTTGGTGTGCGATCGCTCTGTGTCGCGTCGATGCGGGAATCGACGGCTCGTCTGACGTCGAGCCTCGTCGTGGTTGTGATCGCGGTGGTCGCGATCAAGGATACACGCTCGATGGATTGGGGGAGGACACAGTATGAAAACGTATCGCGGCTGGTCGATTCGAGAATAGTTTTACCGGACGGCGCTGTCGTTCTTCTGGTCGGGCGGCCTGTCGCTTTTATTTTGCCATTCATCAGCTCTGCGAATAGCACTTACGTTGGCGTGGACGGCCGTACGATGATTTTGCCCTCGACCTCTCCGGCTATCGAGCTGATCCACGCGCGGCTCGCGGGTGCCGATGGAAATACTTGGGTTTTGACTAACAAGTCGGTCGACGAAGTCGATGCTTTGGTCAAGTCGTGGGACCTGGTGACTAAGGCGAGCGACTGTAGAGATCTGAACCAGAGCCCGCAGCAGAACGTCCGAATATGTCCGTTGATCAAACGCTGAATCGGTGTTGTCGGCGGGGGCACCCGTTGGAGCGAAAGAGGTGACCAACTTCGATTCGAGGGCGAGCCGCTCAACGCGAAGCGCTGCACAATGTGCACGTCGGAACGGTCGCGTCCGGCGCAATTGGCCTAACGCACAGTGTGGACGCACCGACGTTACGAGATGATTCTCTTGATTGCCCGAATCGGTTTTGTGATGCGCCAGCTGGACGAATCGAGCAACGCTTTGTTTCGGCTTTCGACTGCTGCGAGCCGGGCCTTTGCATGCTCGAGTTCCTCCCGCAAGAGAAGAACTGTCTGTTGCAACTGCTCCGTGAGATTGCAATCAGCTACTACACGTTGCTCTACGACAGCGGACCGTCGGGCGTCATCGCTCGCCATGTTGAGAAGACGAGCGCGGTTGAGGGTACTCAGCCGTGCGAGTAAGTCGGATTTATCGAAGCCGGCTGCAATATTGGCATATCGCATGTTGGTTAGATGCTGATAGGCAATCGCATACGCTTCGTTCTCGTCCGTAAGATCCAGAAATTCTGAGCCGTCGATGGCGTACGCGTAAGGGAAAATCTTCAACAGACGCTCTCGAAACTCGGGCAGCGTGATGCGCCGGAACTGATTCAAGCAAAAGTGGTTCATTTCCAGTACAACGCGCGGCCTATATTTGAGAAGCGTGTTAATCGCGCCTTCAAGTACGTCGAGTTCGAAGCCTTCGACGTCGATTTTGATAAAATCCAGTTTATCCAAGCCAAAATCCGAGAACGCCTCGTCGACGGTGCGCACCGGCACCTCCACCGTGAAGTGACCGGCGTTCCCGATGTGAAATTCGTTCGAAACGAACGCTCCAGAGAGGTTATTCTCACTTCCTTGCATCTGTACAAAGCCAGTCTCTTTGCCGAGCGCGAAGTTCAAACAGGTGATATTAGGCGTCGCAACGACGTTTTTCTTGAGATGAGCGAATGTACGGGGAACTGGTTCGACGGCAACGACTTTTCCGTTGTGAACTATCTCTGAAAGCGCGAGTGCCGTGCAGCCGATATTGGCCCCTACGTCTAAAACATGCGAGCCGCCGTCGCACATCACAGCAAGCAGAGCGACGAGATCGGGTTCAAAGTCGTCGTTCATGCCTTCTGCGTAGCTGTCGTCGCCAAAAATTGGCCATCTCCTTCCAGCAATCCGAATGCTGCGTTCCATCTTCATCTCCTGATCTCATCATTGATAGGTTCAAAGCTACGCCGAACGTCCTAATGGTCAGCAAAGACATCGCTAGTGACGAAGTTAAGCGCGAGTCCACAAGTCTGTCAAAAAAATATGGCCTTCGAGAATCATCGGTGAATGATTTTACCGACGTTTTACATAGCAGGTAAGAACGTCTTTGTATTCCCGCTTTCGTTCGGTGCGACGTTGTGCCTGGAAGAGTTTCGACAGATGAACGCCTGCAGCATTCGCCGGTAGCCAGTGAAATACGTCGGTACCTAAAAATAGCGAAACCTCCCCCGCTCGGTGAGGTAAGAGCAAGTCGAACTAGTTGCTTTATAACGGGGGGCGGATCGTGCTGAAATACGATTCGCGGGTAAAGCAGGTCACATTCTTGTAGCCTACTGGGAGGCTCATCCGCGCATTCATGAAACGCAATGTTTGGCAGTCCAAGCGAGCCTGCTCTTTTGCGAGCAAATCGCAGATGAGTACTCGAGATGTCGTGCGCGCACACGCGCCCGGCGCGGAGCGCCAATTCTGTTGTCACCCGACCGACGCCAGATCGGTATCCGGCGACGGTATGGCCGCTGCTTAGTTCTAGTCCATAGTGCTTTGCAGTCTTGCACATGTCCTCGACCTCTGGCGCAGCGCTAGCCCAGGACGCGTCAAGCCTCTGGGCAAGATTCACGGGCAGGTAGCGCTCGTACGTCAGTACCGACCAGTGGGCCGTTTCCTTACCGGGATGTGTCCAGGCTTCTTTGATTCGGCAAACGCATGTTGCGAACTTTTCTGGGGGCATGTCTACTTCGACATCGTTCGGCTCGGCCCTGAGTGGAAGGTAATTGCGCCTGATAGCGCCAACCGTCAACCACGTGAATTGTTCAGCGAACTCATCGGGAAACCGCACTCTCTTCGTGAATTCAGACCGATTAGCGCATTCACCGCGCGCTACGATGACGTCCTCCGACTCGGGCTCAAATCCAGGCGCTAATCGACAACCATATGTCACATCGCCCCCGCGAGATCGGCATCGTTCGCTCCTGACGGATACCAGGCTGCGCATTGGACCAAGCCTAAGTCTAACCGTTGAAGTCACGACCGAAAGCCATAAGGTCTACTTTGGCGTCCCGCACATGTTTGACGCTGCGGAGGACGCGTCAGGCGAGGTCCTAAAAATTACCATGTGCGTGGCCGCTGGCTCAACGTTTCCGAAAAGTGGCCGGAACGGGTTGTCCGTTGCGGGCCGATCCTGTCTTCTGCCCTGTTTACCTATACCCCCGCGGATTCCTCTCCTGCCACCGCCAGTGGTCCTCGCACATCCGCTGGATCCCAAACTCCGCCTTCCACCCGATCACCTTCTCTGCAGACGCCGGATTCGCATAGCACTCAGCCACATCCCCAGGCCGGCGCGCGATGATCTCATACGGCACCGGCCGCCCCGACGCCTGCTCGAACGACTTCACGACATCGAGCACCGAATACCCGTGCCCCGTCCCCAGATTGACGGTGAACCCCTCACCGCGCGCCGCAAGCGCATCGAGCGCCTTCAAATGCCCGCGCGCCAGATCGACGACATGAATATAGTCGCGCACGCCGGTGCCATCGGGCGTCGGATAATCGCCGCCGAATACCCGCAGCTTTTCCAGCTTCCCAACGGCCACCTGCGCCACATAAGGCATCAGATTGTTAGGAATCCCAGCCGGATCCTCGCCGATCAACCCGCTCTCATGCGCGCCCACAGGATTGAAATACCGCAGCACCGCGATCTTCCACGAAGGATCGGCAATGTGAACGTCGCGCAAAATCTGCTCGGCGATCAGCTTCGATTGTCCATACGGATTCGTCGCCGAAAGCGGAAACGATTCGTCGATCGGCGAGCGCTCAGGCACGCCATACACCGTCGCCGACGAACTGAACACGAACTGCTTCACGTCGTGCTTGCGCATCGCGCCGAGCACGGCGAGCAGTCCGCCCATGTTGTTGCTGTAGTACTCGATCGGCTTGGCAACCGACTCGCCCACCGCTTTCAGCGCAGCGAAGTGAATGACGCCCGTGATCGGATGCGCACCAAAAATGCGCTCAAGCGCGGCCTCGTCGCGCACGTCGGCTTCATGGAACGCGACCAATTTCCCCGTGATTCGCTCGACACGTGCGAGCGACTCGCGATGGCTGTTGACGAAGTTGTCGACGACGACAACGTCATAACCGCCGTTGATCAATTCGACAGACGTATGCGAACCAATGTAGCCGGCACCGCCCGTGACGAGGATCGTGCCTTTGGGGTGCGATGTCATGCCTGTCCGCCTCCGAAATTTTGCGTTCAAAATTCTACGCCGGTCAGTTGCCGGATGAGTTCCCGGTAGCGTTGTACCACACCGCGCTCGTCGAATTCTTTTTCAATTTTTTTTCGTCCGCGCTCGCCCATCGCACGGCGTTCATTCGCGCCCATGTCGATCATCGCGGCGAGCGCGGTTTCGAGCGACGCCTCATTGCGCACCTCGCACAACAGGCCATTTTCGCCGTGGCTGACCACTTCGCGGCAGCCGGGCACATCGGTCGCGACGACAGGCCGACCCATCGCGCCGGCCTCCATCAGCGTGCGCGGCACGCCTTCGCGGTACGACGGCAGCACGACGCAGTCCGCGTTCGCAATGAACGGGCGCACATCCGCCGTTTCGCCGAGATAGTCGATCACGCCTTCGCGTTCCCACGCGGCGACCTCGTCGCGCGAAATCGCGCTCGGATTCTCGACGCCGACCGGCCCGAGCAACTGAAATCGAACGAAAGGGTAGCGCGCGCGCAGCCGGCGCGCGGCCTCGACATATTCGCCGACGCCCTTGTCCCACAGCAGCCGCCCGATCAGCACGAAAGAAAACGTATCGCGAGAGGGCGGCGGTGTGTACGGGAAATCTTCGAGGTCGACGCCTTCGCCGTGAAGCAGCCGCGCGCGCTCCGGATGCGCAAGCAGTTTCCCGTCTGTGAACGCTTCCAGATCGTCGCGATTCAAAAACCACACTTCACGCGGAAAGCGGAACGCAAAGCGGTAAAGCCGCTTCGCGATCTGCGCGGCGTGGCTCTTCTGGATGAACACGTAGCCGAGCCCGGTCGTGACGGCAACCGACGGCACGCGCGCGAGCCACGCGGCAATCGAACCGTAGATGTTCGGCTTCACGGTGTAATGAAAGACGACGTCGGGATTCATCGCGCGATAGCAGCGATAGAGCGAGCGCAGCGTGACGAGATCGTCGATCGGATTCGTGCCCTTCGATGCGACGGGTAGCTCGACGCAGCGGCAGCCCATCGCGATCAGCGGTTCGAAGGTACGGTCGCGCGGGGCGATGACGGTGACCCGCGCGCCGGCCTGAACGAGTGCGCGCAGCAGGCCTTGCCGGTACGTGTAGATCGCCCAGGCGGTGTTGCAGACGAGTGCGACGTGCAGGGAGCGAGCGTGCCGGGCGGCAGGAGCAGCAGTGGGATTCACGAAGGGCGAGGTCATGTTGCCGCTGCGCCGCGACGGCGAGCCGTCATGGCGAAGCGGCGCGTTGATGGGCTTTTTGCGGCCCACATTCTAGCCGATGACCGAATGGCGACCTCGTCCCGAAACTCGCGCGTGTGGCCTTGCTCGCGAGGCGTTACGCGACGAAGGCCTTGATCAGCAGGCCCACCGCCACGCACACGAGAATCGAAGCAAACCCCAACTGCACATGATGCGCGGCCATCCGGTGCGACACCAGCCGTCCGCCGATCATCCCCGCCGCGGTCGCGCCGCTGAACCACAGCGCGACGCCGAGCGGAAACGCGGTGCCGTGCATCGCGGTCGTGATCACGCCGCCGCCGCCGACCAGCGCGATCACCATCAGCGACGTCGCGACGATCCCGTGCATCGACACGTCGGTCAGCTTGCGCATCATCGGCACGATGATGAAGCCGCCGCCGACGCCGAGAAGTCCCGTCATCAGGCCGGTCAGCGCGCCGGTCGCGGCGAGCGTCAGCGCGGTCGGCCACGACCAGTCGAAGCGGCCGGTCGCCGGGTCGATGTGAGCGATGCACAGCGATGACGAATGCCCATCGTGCGCCGCCGCGTGACGCCTGAGCGTCTGCCGCAGCAGCCGGATCGCGACGAACAGCATCACGCATGCGAACAGCGCGAGCAGCAGCCGTTGCGGCAGCGCACGCGCGAGCCGCGCGCCGACGGCCGTGATCGGCATGCCGACCGCGGCCATCAGCAACGCGGCGCGATAGCGAACGAGCCCCTTGCGGAAGGCCTCGATCGCACCGACTGCCGCGCTGCCGGCGACGGCGACGAGCGCGACCGGCGTCGCCTGCTGCATCGGCCAGCTCATGCCGAACACGAGCGACGGCACGGCGAGAATGCCGCCGCCGGCGCCGGTCAGCCCGAGGATGGCGCCCACGACGACGCCGAGCAAAAGTGAAATCAGCATGGCTAATGAACCGCTCAATCGGCGAGACGAGGCTGCGCGAGCCATTCGCGGCCCTTCAGCATGCCCTTCCAGTAAAGCGGCGGAAGGATGCGCTCTTTCAGCAGCCACGCGACGCGCGACGGTTCTTTGCCGTCGAACATCCATGTGGGGAATGTCGGTGCGACCTTGCCGCCGTACAGGAATTCGGCGAGCACGATCTTGCCGCGCTCGACGGTCAGCGGGCACGAGCCGTAGCCGTCGTACGTCGCAGCGCCGCGCGTGACGCCGAGCGCGGCCAGCACGTTGTGCGCGACGACCGGCGCCTGCTTGCGCGCGGCGGCGGCCGTCTTCGCGTTCGTCGTGTTCGTTGCGTCGCCGAGTCCGAAGATGTTGTCGTAGCGCTTGTGACGCAGGCTAGCCGGGTCGACGTCGACCCAGCCGGCGGCGTCGGCGAGCGGGCTCGTGCGGATGAAATCCGGCGCCTTCTGCGGCGGCACGACGTGGATCATGTCGAATCGCGTCTCGAACGTTTCGTGGCCGCCATCGGGCAACGCGCGTTTGAAGAGCGCCGTTTTCGCCGTGCCGTCGATCGCAGTCAGGTTGAAGCCGAAGTTCAGGTTGATCCCGTATTTCTCGACGTATTTCATCAGCGCCGGCACGTAGTCGGCGACGCCGAAAAGCGCGGTGCCCGCGTTGAAGAATTCGACTTCGATGTTTCCGAGCCGGCCGCTGCGCAGCCAATGGTCCGACGACAGGTACATCGCCTTTTGCGGCGCGCCCGCGCATTTGATCGGCATCGGCGGCTGCGTGAACAGCGCGCGTCCGCGTTGCAGTTGCTGGGCGAGCTGCCACGTGTACGGCGCGAGATCGTAGCGGTAGTTGGACGTCACGCCGTTGCGGCCGAGCGTCTGCGGCAGGCCGTCGATCGCGTTCCAGTCGAGCTTGAGTCCGGGACACACGATCAATTGACGGTACTTGACGACCCGGCCGCCTTCGAGAACGACCGCATCATTTTCCGGCTCGAACGACGCGACCGCCGCCTGGATCCAGTGCGCGTTGCGCGGCAGCACGCTTTGCATCTGACGCGCGGTCGTTTCGGGGCGGAACACGCCTGCGCCCACCATCGTCCAGCCCGGCTGGTAATAGTGGACGTCGGCCGGATCGACGATCGCGATGTCGAGGTCGGGCGAGCGGGCGAGAAGGCTCGACGCGGTCGCGATGCCGGCTGCGCCCGCGCCGACGATCACGATATCGTGCCGCTCGACGGGTCCCGATTGCGCGACGGCGACCTCGCGTGCCGGGTCGATCGAATCGCCGCCCGCGCGCTCGCCTGTCTCGCGCGCATCGCCGGCCGACGTGTCCAACGCGTTCGAGCGCGTCCACAACGTCGTCGAGCGCATGCCGGTGCGGCAGTACGCGAGCACCGGAGGGACCGCGCTCTTCACGCACGCGCTGAAGCGGGCGACGTCGTCGTCCTCGATCTTGCCGGCTATGACTGGGACATAGTGCGTGTCGATGCCGAGCGCGCGAGCGGCGCTCGCGATCTCCGCATAGGTCGGTTGTTCAGGCTCCTCGCCGTCGGGGCGATTGCAGACGATCGTGCGGATGCCCATCTCGCGAAGCACGGGCAGATCGGCGACGCGAATTTGCGCCGACACGCCGAGGGTGTCCGTCAGCTTTCTGATTTGCATGCGTTTTCCAGTGGTTTTCAATGTGACCGACTTCGCCGCTCAAAGCGCGTTGACCGGGATCTTGATGTACGAGACGCCGTTGGCTTCGGGCGCGGGCATTTGTCCGGCGCGCATGTTCACCTGCACCGACGGCAGGATCAGCACCGGCATGTCGAGCGTTGCGTCGCGCGCGGTGCGCATCGCGACGAACGACGCCTCGTCGATGCCGTCGCGAATGTGGATGTTGTGCTCGCGCTGTTCGGCGACCGTCGTTTCGAATTTCAGCGGGCGGCCGCCCGGCTGGTAGTCGTGGCACAGGTAGAGGCGCGTGTCGGGCGGCAGATCGAGGACGCGCTGGATCGAGCGATACAGCGTCGACGCGTCGCCGCCGGGGAAGTCGCAGCGCGCGGTGCCGTAGTCGGGCATGAACAGCGTGTCGCCGACGAACGCGGCGCGCTCGCTGCCGCGATCGACGACATAGGTGACGCACGCGGGCGTGTGGCCCGGCGTGTGCATCACGCGCACTTGCATTGCGCCGACGTCGAACACCTCGCCGTCGGCGAACAGATGATCGAACTGCGAGCCGTCGGCATGGAAATCGGGTCCCGCGTGAAAGAGCTTGCCGAACACGTGCTGCACGCGCGTGACGTGGTCGCCGATCGCGATCCTGCCGCCGAGCCGCGCTTTCAGGTACGGCGCGGCGGACAGATGATCGGCGTGCACGTGTGTCTCGAGAAGCCAGTCCACGCGCGCGCCGAGCGACTCGACGCGCTCGGCGAGGCGGTCGGCGGCGTCGGTGCGGGTGCGCCCCGACTTCGGGTCGTAGTCGAGCACGGTGTCGATCAGCGCGCAGTGGCGCGTGTCGGTGTCCAGCAGCAGATAGCTGACGGTCCAGGTGGCCGGATCGAAGAATCCTTCGACGGCGAACTTGCGGGTTTGCATTCCTCGTTGTTCCTCACGGATGACGGACGGTCGGGTCCTCGCGCGAATAACAAGACAAGTTGCGTGCCAGCTTGCGGCAGGGTGGGCGTATGGACGCTAACGCTATGATTTTGAAACGGGTTTTTGAGAACCGAGCGGAGGCCGATAGCCGCATCCGCCACGCACGGGCGCGGGATCAGCAGGGTGGCGGACTGCCAAATGACAGTTTTGGCAGTTGTGGCAGAATTGGCAGTTCCGAATGCCCCCAGTTTGACGAGGATCGATGGTCATGACGTCGCACGAACCGTCTGCGCTTCCCGACAGCGCCGACACCGCGCCGGATGTCGGCACGCTGGTGTCCTACCTCGAATACGATCCGCAGCCCGCGATCGTGCTCGATCCCGACTATCAGATCCTGGCCGCGAACCGCGCCTATCAGCGGCAGTTCGGCGTGGAAGGGCAGGCGCACGTCGGGCGCCGGTGCTATCAGGTGTCCCACCACTACGACGTGCCGTGCGATCAGGCCGGCGAGCACTGTCCGATGAAGCGCGCCACGGCGAGCCGCAGCGTCGATCGCGTGCTGCACATCCATCACACGCCGCGCGGTCCGGAGCACGTCGACGTCGAGCTGCGGCCGATCTTCGATCCGCGCACGTCGGAGATCGTCGCGTATGTCGAGCGTCTCGCGACGGTGCGCGGGGCTTCGGCGAAATCGCGTTCGGAAGGGCTGGTCGGCCGCGCGCCGGCGTTCAACCACGCGATCTCCGGATTGCAGCGCGTCGCGCCGTCGATGCTGCCCGTGCTGCTGCTCGGCGAGTCCGGCACCGGCAAGGAACTGTTCGCGCACGCGCTGCACGAGGCGAGCGAGCGCGCGCAGCGGCCATTCGTCGTGGTCGACTGTTCGGGCATCACGGAGACGCTGTTCGAAAGCGAGCTGTTCGGCTTCGAGCGCGGCGCGTTCACCGGCGCGACGAGCCGCAAGCCGGGTCTCGTCGAAACCGCGCAGGGCGGCACGCTCTTTCTCGACGAGATCGGCGACGTGCCGTTGTCGATTCAGGTGAAGCTCTTGCGTCTGATCGAAACGGGGACGTTCCGGCGCGTCGGCGGCACCGAGACGTTGCGCGCCGACTTCCGGCTCGTCGCCGCCACGCACAAGCCGCTCGAACGGATGATCGAAGCGGGCCAGTTTCGCTCGGACCTGTACTTCCGGATCAGCGCGTTTCCGATCCACCTGCCCGCGGTGCGCGAGCGCATCGACGACATCCCGCTGCTCGCGGATTCGATCCTGCAGCGCATCGCGCTGGCGAAACCGGGCGTCGCGCGCAAGACGCAGATTTCCGCCGACGCGTTGGCGCTGCTGAGTGCTTACCCGTGGCCGGGCAATATCCGCGAGCTGCGCAACGTGCTGGAACGCGCGAGCCTGCTCGCGGACGACGGCGTGATCCGGCCGGACCAGTTGCCGGACGCGCTCAGAAAAAGCGCGGTGCCGTCGATCGCCGAAGCGTTGCCCGCGGCGGGACTGGCCGCGCGCCGGAAGCTGTCCGACGCCGAGCTTGTCCGCGCGGCGACGGAGTTTCGCGGCAAGCGCAGCGAACTGGCGGCGCGCCTCGGCCTCTCCGAGCGCACGCTGTATCGCCGGTTGAAGGCGCTCGTCGGCGACACAGACGAGTCGCGCGGCTCGTGAATTCTTGATTCGCGCGCAGACGGCTCTCTAAAGCGCACGTCTACGCGCTAAGCTTCGCGAGAAGGACGGACGCATCCGCGTCTGCTTCGCAACTCAATCTGGATGGAGAGACAACGACATGACGAAGCGTGTGATCGTGACCGGCGGCAGCGGCCTTGCCGGCAAGTGGGTAGTGGAGAACCTGGTCGAGCACGGCTACGAAGTGATGAATCTCGATCGCGTGCCGATGGCAAACCGCAAGGTGCGCACGCTGATCGCCGACATCACCGACGCGGGCCAGGTGTTCAATGCGCTCGCATCGAGCACCGCGCCGGTGGAGTTCGTCGACGATCTGGAGCCGAAGCCGATCGACGCGATCGTTCACTTCGCCGCGATTCCCCGCATCATGATCACGACCGACAACGAGGTCTATCGGATCAACGTGATGGGGACGTACAACATTCTCGACGCCGCGTCGAAGCTCGGCATCCGCAAGGTGATTCTCGCGTCGAGCGAGACGACGTACGGGATCGTGTTCGCGCATCGTCATCGCGATCCGGCGTATTTTCCGCTCGACGAGGCGTATCCGGTCGATCCGATGGACAGCTACGCGACGTCGAAGGTCGTGAACGAAGTCACGGCGAAGGCGTTCCAGGCGCGCACCGGGTCCGACATCTACTGCTTCCGGATCGGCAACGTGCTCGAACCGGACGACTACGCGAAATTCCCCGGCTGGCTCGACGACCCGGCGCTGCGCAAGCGGATTGCGTGGAGTTATATCGACGGACGCGATCTGGCGAACGCGTGCCGGCTCGCGATCGAAACGGACGGGCTCGGCTTCGAGGTGATGAACGTCGCGGCGGACGACGTGTCTTCGGATCTGCCGACGGCGACGCTGCTCGAACGTTTCTATCCGGGCGTGCCGGTGAAGAAGCCGCTCGGCGAGTTCGAGACGCTGCTCAGCAACGAAAAGTTGAAGCGCCTGCTCGGCTGGCAGCAGCGGCACTACTGGCGCGACGAGGTCAAACGCTTCGGCGGCTGAAGCGGCTGAAGCGGCTGACGTTCGCGTGCTTCAACGAACAAGCGGGCGCTCTCGGGCGCCCGCTTCGCGTTCTACTGCGTGACTTCCTGCTGCGTTACTTCTTTTCGCCGCCGGCGATCTGATGATCCGCCATCATCTCGACTGCCTGGCAAAGGGCCGAATGATCGAGCTTGCCTTTGCCGTGCGCGGCGACCGCGTTCATCAGTTCCTGTGCGGAAGCGGTATGCGGCAACGACAGCCCGAGCGTGCGCGCGCCCTGCAGCGCGAGATTCAGGTCCTTCTGATGCAGCTCGATGCGGAAGCCCGGATCGAACGTGCGCTTGATCATCCGCTCGGCGTGGACTTCGAGAATCCGCGACGACGCGAAGCCGCCCATCAGCGCCTGGCGCACCTTCGCCGGATCCGCGCCCGCCTTCGACGCAAACAGCAGCGCCTCCGACACGGCCTGGATATTCAGCGCGACGATGATCTGGTTCGCGACCTTGGTCGTTTGTCCGTCGCCGTTTGCGCCGACGTGCGTGATGTTCTTGCCCATCAGCTCGAAGAACGGCTTGACGGCTTCGAACGTGTCGGCCGGGCCGCCGACCATGATCGTCAGCGTGGCGGCCTTCGCGCCGACCTCACCGCCGGAAACCGGTGCGTCCAGATACTTCGAGCCGAGCCCGTTGATGCGCGCGGCGAAGTCCTTCGTCGCCATCGGCGAGATCGAGCTCATGTCGACGACGATCTGCCCTTTGCCGAGGCCGCTCGCGACGCCGTTCTCGCCGAACAGCACCTGTTCGACGTCGGGCGTGTCCGACACGATGATGAACACGAACTCCGCGTTCTGCGCGACCTCGCGCGGCGACGCGCAGCGCTTCGCGCCCGCGTCGGTGAGCGCGGCGGGCACCGAACGGCGTCCGTACACGAACAGCTCGTGGCCGCCCTTGAGCAGATTCGCCGCCATCGGCGCGCCCATGATGCCGGGGCCGATGAATCCTACTTTTGCCATGATGTCTCTTCCTTCAGTCTGTTACTTGAGCACTTGCGGATTGATGCAGTTGAGCGGTGTTTCGCCGTGCAGCACGCGAATTACGTTGTCGGTGACGATCTTACCCATTGCGAGCCGGGTCTGCCGCGTCGCCGACGCGATGTGCGGAACGATCACGACGTTGTCGAGCGCCGCGAGCCCCGGCGCGAGTACCGGCTCGTCCTCGAACACGTCGAGGCCCGCGCCCCAGATGACCTTGTTTTTCAGCGCGTCGACGAGCGCCTTTTCGTCGACGAGCGGGCCGCGCGCCGCGTTGATCAGGATCGCGTCGCGCTTCATCGCCGCAAGCTCGGCCGCGCCGATGTAGTGATGCGTGTCCGGCAACAGCGGCAGATGCAGCGACAGGTAGTCGGATTCGCGCAGCAGCGTGGCCTTGTCGACGAAACGCGCGCCGGTTTCGCGCTCGAAGGTCTCGTTGCGCTGCGCGTCCGTGTAGATCACGTGCATGTCGAATGCGGCGGCCTTGCGCGCGAACTTCGAGCCGATCCGCCCGAGGCCCGCGATGCCGAGCGTCTTGTGGTCGACGTCCTGGCCGATGAACGCCATCGGCGACCAGCCTTGCCACTTGCCCGCGCGCACATAGCGCTCGGATTCGGACACGCGGCGCGCGGCGGCGAGCAGCAGCGCCCACGCGTGCGTCGCGGTCGCGTCGTCGAGCACGCCCGGCGTGTTGGTCATCACGACGCCGCGGCGCGTCGCTGCGTCGAGATCGAAGTTGTTGAAGCCGACCGCATAGTTCGCGACGATCCGGCATTGCGGGCCGGCCGCGTCGAGCACGTCGCCGTCGATCTTGTCGGTCAGCAGCGTGACGACGGCGTCGCGGCCGCGAACGCGTTGCAGCAGTTCGTCACGCGTGAGCGCGCGGTCGTCCGGATTGACGTCGACGTCGAAATGTTCGCGCAACGTCGCGATGGTCTCGTCGGGAATGCCGCGCGTGACGTAGACGCTCTTCCTGGCCATGGGCTGTCTTCCTTGGGGTTTGAGGTTACTGATGGATGACCGTGCTGCCGCTGTCCGCGAGCAGCTGGTCCTGATCCGGCGCGAGGCCGCTCACGCCTACCGCGCCGATCACGTTGCCGTCGGCGTCGTGCAGCGGCGCGCCGCCCGGCAGCGCGGTCAGCAGCGGGTCGCAGAAATAGCCGATGGGAATGTCTTCGCGCTGCAGCCGTTGGTGAAACGCGGTCGTCGTGGTGCCGATCCGCGCGCACGTGTAGGCCTTCTGCTGCGAGATGGCGATGCTGCGCACGGGCGCGCCGTCGGCGCGCCCGAAAGCAATCAGGAATCCATATGTATCGCAGACGGCGATGCAGACCGGCTTGCCGAACCGGCTTTTCGCGTCGGCGACCAGGTGGTCGACCAGGTGTTGTGCGTGGTGAAGATCGAGTGGGTCGGCTACTGCCATGGATTCCTCATGATAACGTCAGATCGTCTAATGATTCCCCGCGGGCTGAGGATGGTCCACCGTGTGGAGATCGTCGGCTACGGGATCGGGGGTGCGCGTCGCTTCGCGTACGTCGGCCGTGCGGCGCTTCACGCGGCGATGAACGCACGCGGTGAGGATCGGTGTCAAGAGCGCCGTGACGATCACCGAGGCCGCGACCTGGACCGTCGCGATCGGCGCGATCGCCGCGTAAGTCGGATCGGCGAGCGCGACGGCCTGCGGCGTCGCGGCCGCGTTGCCGGCCGTGCTCGACGCCGCCGCGCCGGCGATGCCCGAACCGCCGAGCAGCTTGTCGGCCGCGATGCACACGATGCCCGTCAGCACGAGTACGGCGACGCCGAGCAGCACGCCTTGCGGCCCCGCCGTCGTCACCGACTTCAGGTTGATGCCTTCGCCGAGCGTGAACGCCATGAACGGCACGATGATCGGCTCATGCCGGCCGAAGAATTCGCGCAGTTCTTCGTCGAGATTGCCGAGGATCGCGCCGGCGGCGATCGGCGCGACGACCGAGACCATCGTCATCCACGGAATCACGGCGAGCCCCGCACCGACGAGCACGAGCATCGTGACGAACGGTCCGGTCTCGACGCTCTGGACGACGTACGTGCCCGCGTCCTCCTTCGTGCCGAACGCGCTCGTGAGCGCAAGGAACATGCCGCCGTTGGTGTCGTTCATCGCGGCGAGCAGCGCGAGCGTCGAAAGGCCGGCGAAATTGCCGTGAAAGAAATGGGCGACGCCGAGCGCGAGCACGATCGCCATGCCGACCTTCGCGAACAGGATGCCGAAACCGCGCCGCAGCATCTTCGGCGCGGCGCGCAGCGTCATCTTCGTGCCGGCGGTGAACAGGTACATCGCGAGGATCGTCGGGTAGCCGGCGTTCGTGAGCGCCTGCGTGAAGCCGCCGATTTTCAGCGCGTTGGGCGCGAGCGTATTGAGCAGCATGCCGGCGAAAAGCGGCACGACCATCAGCCCGCCCGGGACGCGATTGATTGTCTGATAGATCTTCACTGTTGTCTCCTGAACCTGCGTTGTGCCCACCCGAAGGGCTAAAACATCTGGCTAGGCTGCGGCTTCTTATGACGATCTATACAGGCTGAGGCTGGCTGCCGCGTCCGCCTCCCGGATTGCATGTCATCATGTTATATGAAAACTTTAGCCGCAATTCGGTGAGGTATACCCCAGGCGCGGGGGGCGACGCGTCAGGCCGGTCGGAACAGCGGATCAGGATTTCGCGAGGATTTCGCCGTGTGCGTCGCGGCCCGGCATCGACAGTCCGAGACGCGCGGCCGCCTCGCTCAGATGCGACATCGCCGCCGCGCGCGCCGCGACGGCGTCGCCCGCCTCGATCGCCTCGAACAGCCGCACGTGTTCGTGATGAACGACGTCCGGCAGATCCGGATACGCGAGCGAATGGGACCGGCCCGCGCGCACGGATTCGCGGATCTGCAGGTTCAGGTAGTGCAACAGGTCCTTGAAGTACGGGTTGTGCGTCGCATCGCCGACGGCGACGTGAAACGCGATATCGAGTTCGACCGCGCGGTCCGGCGAGTAGATGTTCTGCGCGAGCGTGTCGAGGATCGTCTTCAGCGCATCGAGGTCGGCGCGCGTGCGCCGCACGGCGGCGAGCGCGGCGGCGGCGCCTTCCAGGTCGAGGCGCAATTCGAACACGTTCGCCAGTTCCTCGCGATTCGCTTCGTATTCCTCGGGGACCTTGAAGCCGGTGTTCAGCGTGCGCGCACGCACGGTGGAGCCGGAGCCCTGGCGGCTGTCGATCAGGCCCTGCGCGCGCAGACGCTCCGTCACTTCGCGGATGACCGCCTGGCTCACGCCGAAGCGCAGGGCCAGATCCTTGCCCGACGGCAGCCGGGAGCCGAGCGGATACACGCCGTTCAGGATGTCGTTCGCGATCTGCTGCGCGACTTGCTGAGTGAGCGTGGCGGGACGGCTGATCTGCGTGGTGTCGATCGAATGCGTGGACATGACCTTTCGTTTGCGTTGAGATTCGCGTTTCCCGGACCGGCGACGGACGGCTCGCAACGTGCCCGGTGCTGACGGTAGTTTGCCCGAGTTCGGCTACGGCGCGAAAACGGCAATCGGGATGCATGCAGGAAGCATGCAAGCCGGCCGCGCCCGCCAGCGCGTTTTCAGTGAACAGTTCATAATCGCGATTTCGCCGCGACGCGAGGTCGGCAGCCTGCCTGGCCGTGTTCCGCTATCGCGATTTGCCCGCAACGGTACGCGCTCCACCGCCGATGTCAGTTCATCCGAAAACTTCCCGTCCGCTTGTCGTTGCTTCCGTGATGGCGTCGATGGCGATGGTCGCGATCGAGGCGACCATCGTGTCGACCGCGATGCCGCAGATCGTCACCCAGCTCGGCGGCCTGCGCCTGTATAGCTGGGTCTTCTCGTCGTTCCTGCTCGCGCAGACCGCGATGACCGTCGTCTTCGGCAAGCTCGCCGACCTGTACGGCCGCAAGCCGATGATCCTCGCCGGCATTGCGATCTTCGTCGTGGGTTCGATCGGCGCCGGCTACGCGTGGTCGATGCCCGCGATGATCGCGTTCCGGCTGATCCAGGGCATCGGCGCCGGCGCGATCCAGCCGGTCACGATCACGATCATCGGCGACCTGTATCCGATCCACGAGCGCGGCAAGGTGCAGGGCTGGCTCGCGAGCGTGTGGGCGCTGTGCGCGGTGCTCGGGCCGATGGCGGGCGGTCTCATCATCCGCGACCTGTCGTGGGCGTGGATCTTCTGGATGAACGTGCCGATCGGCGCGCTGTCGGCGGCCGGTTTCGTCGCGTATCTGCACGAAAACGAACGTCATGCGGAGCCGTCGATCGACGTCGGCGGCGCCGCGCTGTTCACGGTCGCGATCGGCGCGCTGATGATGGCGCTCACCGACGCCGGTTCGGCGGAGGACGCGCGCGCGCTGCTCGAACTCGCGCTCTTCGCGGTGTGCGCGATTGCGTTCGTGTGGCAGGAGCGGCGCGCGGCCGATCCGATGATTTCGTTTTCGCTGTGGATGCACCGGCCGATCGCGGCCGCGAACGCGGCGACGGTGTTCTGCGGCGTCGCGCTGATGGGCCTCACCACGTTCCTGCCGATGTACGTGCAGGGCGTGCTGCAGCGCTCGCCGGTGGTCGCGGGCCTCGCGCTGACGATGATCATGCTCGGCTGGCCGTCCGGCGCGACGCTTGCCGCGCGCACGTTCAACCGGATCGGCCTGCGCCGCGTGCTGATCGGCGGCAGCTTCTTTCTGCCGATCGGCGCGATTCCGTTCGTGCTGCTGAATCCGGCCAGCTCGCCGGTGCTCGCGGGCCTCGGCTCGCTGGTGATGGGGCTCGGGATGGGCACGTCGAGCGTGTGCGCGATCGTGCTGATCCAGGAGATCGTGAAGCCCGCCGAGCGCGGCAGCGCGACCGCGTCGAATCTCTTCGCGCGCAATCTCGGCAGCACGCTCGGCGCGACGGTGTTCGGCGCGGTGCTGAATTTCGGGCTGCGCCACTCGCCGTATTTGCCCGCCGGCGGCGCGGATCAGCTGCGTCACGTGCTCGATGCGCCGGGCGGTCAGATCGGCGCGGACGCGTCGGTGCGGCTCGCGTTGCAGCAGTCGCTGCATCTGACGTTCGTCGCGCTGCTGGTCGTGGCGATCGCGGTCGTCGTCGCGATGCTGTTCGTGCCGCCGGTGACGATCGGGCGCGCGGTGAAAGTGTCGGCGAGCGAGGCGATCTAGCGGGCGCGGTCGGGGTGGGCGGCGAGGGCGAAACCGGACAGCGCGGCGGCGGCCATGGGCCGGCTCGGCTAGAATCTCGCCCTCGGCGCGCCGATGTTCCGGACGCCAAATGTTTTCAGCCAGGTCCCCCATGCTCCGTTCCCTCGCCACGCTCCTCATCTTCCAGTGTCTCGGAGAGGGCGTCTCGTACGTCTTCGCGCTGCCGGTTCCCGGGCCGGTGATCGGCATGCTGCTGCTGTTCGCGTTCGTGATGATGCGTCCTGCCGTTGCCGACACGCTCGAACCCACCGCGCTCGAACTGTTGCGCCATCTGTCGCTGCTGTTCGTGCCCGCGGGCGTCGGCATCATGGTGTCCGCGCAGGCCGTGCGCGGCGAGGCGTTCGCGGTGGTCGCGAGCGTCGTCGTCAGCACGGCGATCGGCATCGCGGTGACCGCGATCGTCACGCGCGCGCTGCTGCGCCGTCAGCGCGGCCAGATCGCGGCGAAGGAGGGCGAACGATGAATCCGCTGCCGAAACTCGACGCGTTCTGGGTCTATCTCGCCGCGACGCCGCTGCTCGGCCTCACGCTGACGCTCGTCGCCTACCTGATCGCGCTGAACGTTTACACGCGCTTTCGCTTCAATCCGCTCGCGAATCCGGTGCTGATCGCGGTCGCGATCGTCGTGGCCGCGCTGAAGATCACCGACACGCCCTACCAGACTTACTTCGAAGGCGCGCAGTTCGTGCACTTCCTGCTCGGACCGGCGACCGTCGCGCTCGCGCTGCCGCTTTTCCGGCAATGGTCGAAGTTGAAGCGCAGCGCGTTGCCGCTCATCGGCGGGCTCGTGGCGGGGTCGCTCGCGGCGATCGCGTCGGCGGTCGGCATCGCCGCGCTCTTCGGCGCGTCGCGGCAGACGCTCGCGTCGATCGCGCCGAAGTCGGTGACGACGCCGATCGCGATGGCCGTCGCCGAGAAGATCGGCGGCATTCCTTCGTTGACGGCGGTGCTCGTGATCTCGACCGGCGTGTTCGGCGCCGTCACCGCGCGCTGGATCCTGCGCGCGCTGCGCATCGAGGAGCTGGACGTGCGCGGCTTTGCGATCGGCGTCGCGTCGCATGGCATCGGCACGGCGCGCGCGTTTCAGGTGAGCGAGGAGATGGGCGCGTTCGCGGGCCTCGGAATGGGACTGAACGGCGTGTTCACCGCGTTCGTCGTGCCGCTGTTGCTGCCCGTGTTGCTGCGCTGGCTGTAGCCGCCACCTGCAGCGTTACCTGCGCTTCTTCTGCGGCGCTTGCGCGAGCGCGGTGCGAAGCGGCGCGGCGGTGGTCTGCCGGATCCATTCGCCGTAGGCCTCGTCTTCGATCCGATAGCGGCCGTGGGCGAGGCGCGTCACGGCGTTCGCATCCTGAAGCCGTCGCAGCGCATGCCCGACGGTGCTGCGGGTGGCGGGCCTGTCGATCAGCGTGCCCACGCGCTCGAGTCCGGCCGCCGAATGCAGATCGGCTTCGCCGCTCGCAATCAGCGTGAGCACGGCCTGATCCGCGGGATTCGACGCGCGCCACTGCTTCAGGAAGTGCTCGTCGGAGAACACGGTTTCCTTCGTGTGCTCCAGCGCGGCGTCCACGCCTTGCGTCTGATACAGCATGAAGCGTTCGACGAAGCGTTTGAAGAACTCCGGCGTCCGGTGCAGCGCTTCGAACGCGTGCTTGCCGTGCGCGAGGGTCAGCGTGTTGCGCGCGAGCGAGTTCATCAGCTTGATCGTGAACGCGACGAACTCGTCGCCGAGCAGCGGAAACGGCTCCAGCGGCGCCCAGTTGTAGAACGGCTCCGACGAACGCGCGAACATGTCGCGCAGCGTCGTCTCCGAGCTGCCGGCGAAGACCACCTTGATGCGGTCCTTGCGGATATCGAGCGCGGCGCGCAGCGCGTGCGCGAACGCGCCATGTTC
>Ga0310811_10000209_pt1 | contig 85048 bp, 65 predicted proteins | sample YCmetagenome_FD_207642 | JGI IMG/M metagenome (GOLD analysis project Ga0310811, IMG submission 207642) | Soil microbial communities from experimental microcosm in Duke University, North Carolina, United States - YC | ecosystem: Engineered > Artificial ecosystem > Soil microcosm > Unclassified ... | reverse complement strand
CCCCGGTCCCCCCCGCCCCACCCCCCCGAATACCGCCCTCACCCCACGTCACTTTCTCGTTAGCCGTTGACCGTCCCGGCGTCCTCGCTTGCCATCGCACGCGCGTCGGCGACCAGCAGCGCGGTCATGTTGACGATCCGGCGAACGGTCGCCGAAGGCGTCAACACGTGCACGGGCTTCGCCGCGCCGAGCAGGATCGGCCCGATCGCGACGTTGTTGCCCGCTGCCGTCTTCAGCAAGCTATACGAAATGTTCGCGGCGTCGATGTTCGGCAGAACGAGCAGGTTCGCGTCGTCTTCGAGCGTCGAATCCGGCAGGATCTCCGCGCGCAGTTTCGCGTCGAGCGCGGCGTCGCCGTGCATTTCGCCGTCCACCTGCAGTTCGGGCGCGCGTTCGCGCAAAATCGCGAGCAGGTCGCGCATTTTTTGCGCGGACGGTGCGCGGCTCGAACCGAAACTCGAATGCGACACCAGCGCGACTTTCGGTTCGATACCGAAGCGGCGCACTTCCTCGGCCGCCAGCAGCGTGATTTCCGCCAGCTCTTCCGCCGTCGGATCGATGTTCACATGCGTATCGACAATGAAGATCTGGCGGCCCGGCAACACGAGCGCATTCATCGCCGCGTAGACGTTCGCGCCCGCTTTCTTGCCGATCACCTGATCGATGAAGTGCAGGTGCCGATGCGTCGTGCTGACCGTGCCGCAGATCATTCCGTCCGCGTCGCCGTTTTTCACGAGCATCGAGCCGATCAGCGTCGTACGTCGGCGCATTTCGAGCTTCGCCATCTGCGCGGTGAAACCCTTGCGAGCCATCATTTCGTGGTACGTCTGCGAGAACTCGCGGTAGCGCGCATCCTGATCGGTGTTGACGATCGTGTAGTCCTGACCGGCGACGAGCCGCAGCCCATATCTCGCGATGCGCTGCTCGATCACCGCCGGACGGCCGACGAGGATCGGGTTCGCGAGCTTCTCGTCGACGATGATCTGCACCGCGCGCAACACGCGCTCTTCTTCGCCCTCCGCGAACACGATGCGTTTCTTTTCCGCGTCGACGCTGCGCGCGAGCTGGAAAATCGGCTTCATCGTCGCGCCGCTGTGATAGACGAACTGCTGCAGATGGTGCGTGTACGCTTCCATGTCGTCGATCGGGCGCGTGGCGACGCCCGAATCCATCGCGGCCTGCGCGACGGCCGGCGCGATCTTCACGATCAGACGCGGGTCGAATGGCTTCGGAATCAGATAGTCCGGACCGAACGACAAATCCTGACTCCCGTACGCGGTCGCGACGATGTCCGACTGCTCCTGACGCGCCAGTTCCGCAATCGCGTTGACCGCGGCGATTTCCATTTCCTTCGTGATGTCGGTTGCACCAACGTCGAGCGCGCCACGGAAAATGAACGGAAAACAAAGGACGTTGTTCACCTGGTTCGGATAATCCGCCCGGCCCGTCGCGAGCACCGCATCCGGGCGCACGGACAACGCAACTTCGGGCTGGATTTCAGGCGTCGGATTAGCCAGAGCGAGCACTAGCGGCTGTGCTGCCATGCCCTTCAGCATGTCCGCTTTCAACACATTGCCGGCGGACAGACCGAGAAACACGTCTGCGCCTTCGATCACCTCGGCGAGCGTGCGTGCACGGGTTTCGCGCGCGAAGCGCTCCTTGTCCGGGTCCATCAACTCGGTGCGGCCCTTGTAGACGACGCCCGCGAGGTCGGTCACGGTAATGTTGGCGAGCGGCATGCCGAGATCGACGAGCAGATTCAGGCATGCGAGCGCAGCCGCGCCCGCGCCCGACGTCACGAGCTTCACTTCGGCGATGTTCTTGCCGACGACCTTCAGCCCGTTCACGATCGCGGCGGCCACGACGATCGCGGTGCCGTGCTGGTCGTCGTGAAAGACCGGAATCTTCATTCGCTTGCGGCATTCGCGTTCGACGATGAAGCAATCCGGCGCCTTGATGTCTTCCAGATTGATACCGCCGAAAGTCGGCTCCAGCGCGGCGACCACGTCGACGAGCTTGTGCGGATCCGACTCATTGAGTTCGATGTCGAACACGTCGATACCGGCAAACTTCTTGAACAGCACGGCCTTGCCTTCCATGACCGGCTTCGATGCAAGCGGCCCGATGTTGCCGAGGCCGAGCACGGCGGTGCCGTTGGACACGACGCCGACCAGGTTGCTGCGCGCCGTGAAGCGCGCGGCATTCAGCGGATCTTCGACAATCGCTTCGCAGGCGAATGCAACGCCCGGCGAATAGGCGAGCGACAGGTCGCGCTGATTGATCATCTGCTTCGTGGGCGCGATCGCGATTTTCCCGGGGGTCGGGAACTCGTGATAGTCGAGCGCTGCTTCGCGCAAGCTCGTGTTGTCCGATGGCTTGGTCATGTCAGGATTCAGATGGGATTCGACTTCGGGGCCGACGGTTGCCGGTCAATGAGCGTTCGAGCGCGCGGCGGATTCGCCCGCCAGCGCAGGCTCGGCTTCGTGAACGAGCGCATCGAAGTCCGGCGTGTTCTCGCGATTGAGCACGGCGCGCGCGGTCTGGAGATCCAGCTGTCCTTCCCAACGCGCGACGACCACGGTTGCGACGCCATTGCCGATCAGGTTCGTGACGGCGCGGGCTTCGTTCAGGAAGCGATCGACGCCGAGCAGCAGCACGAGTCCTTCGACCGGGATCTTGTGCATCGACGCCAGGGTCGCGGCCAATGCGACGAATCCCGCGCCGGCAACCCCGGCGGAACCTTTCGACGTGAACAGCAGCACCGACAGCACCAGCAGCTGATCCCAGATCGACAAATGCACGTTCATGGCCTGCGCGATGAACAACGCCGCCATCGTCAGGTAAATCGCGGTGCCGTCCGCATTGAACGTGTAGCCGGTCGGCAGCACCATGCCGACGACGGGACGCGAGCAGCCCATCCGCTCCATCTTCAGCAGCATCTGCGGCAGCACGGCTTCGGTCGATGCGGTGCCGAGCGTGATCAGGATTTCGTCGCGGATGTAGCGGAGGTACTTCCACAGTGAAAGCCCGCACAGTCTCATCACGAGGCCCAGCACGACGACGACGAAGAAGATCGAGGTCGCATACAGGCAAAGCATCAGCTCACCGAACGATGCCAGCGTGCCGATACCGTACTTCGCGATCGTGAACGCCATGCCGCCGAACGCGCCGATCGGCGCCACGTACATGACGATCCGGACGACGCCGAACATGCCCTGCAGGAACATGTCGAGCATGTCGACGAATGGCGCGGTCACCGGCCCGAGGCGCGCGAGGGAAATCGCGAGCAGCACCGAGAAGAAGATGATCGGCAGCATTTCGCCGTTCGCGAATGCGCCGACAATGCTGTTCGGCACGATGCTCATGAAGAACGCGAGCATCCCATGGTGCTGCGCTGCATGCGTGTAGGTCGCAATCGCGGAGCCGTCGATTTGCGACGGATCGACGTTCATCCCGCTGCCGGGCCGCACGACGTTCACGACCACCATGCCGACGACGAGCGCAATCGTCGAAAACACCTCGAAGTACAGCAGCGCTTTGACGCCGACCCGCCCCGCTTCGTGCAGGTCGTTCATCCGTGCAACGCCGACGACGACCGACGCGAAGATGATCGGTGCGAGCGACATCCTGATCAGCTTGATGAACAGATCGCCGAGCGGCTTCAGTTGCGAGCCGATGTCCGGAAAGAAGTGCCCCACCAGGATGCCGGCCAGGATGCCGATCAGAACCTGGAAATAGAGCTTGGAAAAGGTTTTTCTGATTCTTGATACCAGCATCTCAGTCTCCTATGCATGGCGCTTTTCAACAAAAAGGGCGAGTGCCCGCGCGACGAATTCTCGCTGCGGCGGGCACTGGCCGGATTTCGCCTGCTCCAATTTTTTCGTTATGAACGCGCCCCGATGACGTGCGTCCCTTATGGGAGGTTATGCGGACAACTTCCGCATCTCGACGATCAGATCGGATTTGCCCTCGAAACCGATGCCGGGCAAATCGGGCATCGTGATGTATCCGTTGTCGACTTTCACGCCGTCCGGGAAGCCGCCGAACGGCTGGAACAGATCGGGATACGACTCATTGCCGCCGAGTCCGAGACCCGCTGCGATATTCAGCGACATCTGGTGTCCGCCGTGCGGAACGCAGCGGCTCGGCGACCAGCCGTGCTCGTGCAGCATGTCGAGCGTGCGCAGATATTCGACGAGGCCGTAGCTGAGCGCGCAGTCGAACTGCAGCCAGTCGCGATCGGCACGCATGCCGCCGTAGCGGATCAGGTTGCGCGCGTCCTGCATCGAGAACAGGTCTTCGCCGGTCGCCATCGGCTTGTCGTAGTAGTTGCGCAGCGTCGCCTGCAATTCGAAGTCGAGCGGGTCGCCCGGCTCCTCGTACCAGAACAGGTCGTATTGCGACAGCGCCTTCGCGTACTGGACCGCCGTGTCGAGATCGAAGCGACCGTTCGCGTCGACGGCGAGCTTCTGGCCGTCCTGCAGCACGCTCAGAATCGAATCGATGCGGCGCAGGTCTTCGTCGAGCGATGCGCCGCCGATCTTCTTCTTCACGACCGTATAGCCGCGGTCGAGGTAGCTGCGCATTTCGTCTTTCAGCTTCTCGTGGTCCTGGCCCGGATAGTAATAGCCGCCTGCCGCGTAGACGAAAACCTTGCGGTTCGGCTGACCGTTGCCGTACCGGTCGGCGAGCAGCTGGAACAGCGGCTTGCCTTCGATCTTCGCCACCGCGTCCCACACGGCCATGTCGATCGTGCCGATCGCCACCGAGCGCTCGCCGTGGCCACCGGGCTTTTCATTCATGAACATCGTCGCCCAGATCTTGTGCGGATCGAGGTTGTCGCCGGCGTCGTTCACGAGCGACGCCGGATCGGCTTCCATCAGGCGCGGAATGAAACGCTCGCGCATCAGCTTGCCCTGGCCATAGCGGCCATTGGAATTGAAGCCGTAACCGACGACCGGCTTGCCGTCACGGATCACGTCCGTGATGACGGCGACGAGACTCAGCGTCATCTTGCTGAAGTCGATATAGGCATTCCGGATCGGGGAGCTGATCGGAAGGGTTTGCTCGCGGATTTCAACGATACGCACGGACTGTCTCCTGGCTTTGAGCGGTGATTGCGCCACCCTGGCGCAACATTGGTGCATAGCTTAGCGGCGAAAGAGACTGTTAAACTTCACCGATATTCATTTCATTTTTCACTAAAAGTAAGCGCTGAGTGAGTCCAAGGTGAGTACCGACGCCGCATCCGATTTCGAGTTTTTCATTCTTCTCGCGAAGCTAAAAAGCCTGTCCGGCGCGGCCCGCGCGCTGGATCTGACCCCGCCGGCCGCCACGAAGCGGCTCGGCCTCATCGAGCGGCGGCTCGGCGTGCGACTCGTGAACCGCACGACGCGCAGCGTCAGCCTCACGCCCGAGGGCGAAACGTACCTGCGTTACGCGAGCCAGATCGTCGGCCAGGTCCGCGAGATGGAAGAAGCGATATCCGGGGCGAAGCACGATCCGCAGGGGCTGCTGCGCGTGAATGCGACCCTCGGCTTTGGCCGTACGACGATTGCGCCGCTCGTGTCGGAGTTCGCTAAGCGCTTCGCGCACGTCGAGGTGCAGCTGGAAGTGACCGACCGGCCCATCGACCTGATCGACGGCGCTTTCGACATGGCGATCCGGTTCGGCGAGCTGCCCGACAGCCGGCTCAGCGCGCGCCGCATCATGAGCAACCGCCGCTTTCTGTGCGCGTCCCCGAAGTATCTGGAGCGGTTCGGCACGCCCGAGCGCGTCGAGGATCTGCAGCAGCATCGCTGCATCATTCATCGGCAGAACGCCGACGCCTACGGCGTGTGGCGCTACATCGCGAACGACCACACGGAAGCGATCAAGGTAAAGGGCGCGCTGTCGAGCAACGACGGGGACATCGCGCTTCGATGGGCGCTCGACGGCCACGGCATCCTGATCCGCTCCGAATGGGATCTCGCGAAATATGTGCAAAGCGGGCGGCTCGAACTGGTATTGCCCAATACCGTGCTGCCGTCGGCGGACCTGTTTGTCTACTATCCGAGGCAGCGCAATCAGACGGCCCGCGCGCGCGCTTTTATCGACTTCCTGGTCGATCATTTCCAGGCGCCGTTTACGCCCGTCGACACGGCCGTCGAAATACACGACAGAAAGAAACGCGTGTCGCGCAAATAAGGAAAGTCCGCGCTGGCGGAAGCCCGGGAGCGAAAATTGCGCACGACCCAAGTCGCGTAAAACAGGGTTGCACGAACATGACGGATGCCCATAATCCTCAAGCAACGGGAGCGATCAATGGACACTGAATCGGGAAGCTTGCGCATAGCGAGAACCGGCGTGCCGGGGCTCGACGACGTGCTGATGGGCGGACTCACCGAGGGAAATATTTTCCTGCTGGAGGGCGCGCCCGGAACGGGGAAAACGACGGTCGCCCTGCGCTTTCTGATCACCGGCGCCGAAGCGGGCGAGCGCGGTCTCTATGTCACGTTGTCCGAATCGGAAAAAGAGTTGCGCAACGGCGCCGCTTCGCACGGCTGGCAACTCAGTGACGACATCGACGTGTTCGAGGTGGTGCCGCCCGAAAGCCTGCTCGATGCGGACCAGCAGCAGAGCCTGCTGTATGCGTCGGATCTCGAACTGGGGGAAACCACCCGAACGATTCTCGGCGCTTTCGAGCGCGTGCAGCCGAAGCGCATCGTGCTCGACAGCCTGTCGGAAATCCGTCTGCTCGCGCAGAGTTCGCTGCGCTATCGCCGGCAAATTCTCGCGCTCAAGCATTACTTCTCGCGCTATGGGGCAACGGTGCTGCTGCTCGACGACCTCAGCGCCGATGCGAACGACAAGACCGTGCACAGCATTGCGCACGGCGTCGTCAAGCTCGAAGAACTGGCGCCTGCGTACGGTGCCGAGCGGCGGCGACTGAAAGTTTCCAAATATCGCGGACGACCGTTTCGCGGCGGCTATCACGACGTCGCGATAAGAACCGGCGGCGTGTTCGTCTTCCCTCGCCTCGTCGCCGCCGAACATCGCACCCGGATTTCGCGCGGAAGCATCAGCAGCGGCGTGACGGAACTCGACGCGCTGCTCGGCGGCGGCGTCGAGCGCGGGTCGAGCACGCTCGTTCTCGGGCCGGCCGGCACGGGCAAATCGACGTTCGTGCTGCAGTTCCTGTCGGCCGCGTATCAGCGCGGAGAAAAATCGGCGCTGTTCGTGTTCGACGAGGAGCTCGGCCTGCTGTTCGACCGCACGCGTCGAATGGGCTTCGACCTGGAGGCGATGCGCGAGGCGGGCCAGCTGCACGTCGAGCAGGTCGATGCGGCGGAACTGTCGCCCGGCGAATTTGCTCACCGCGTGCGACGCTGCGTCGATACCCAGCAGGTGCGAACGGTCGTGCTCGACAGCCTGAACGGCTATCAGGCCGCGATGCCGGAAGAGAACGCACTCGTGCTTCATATCCACGAGTTGCTGCAATACCTGAACCGGCAAGGCACGAGCACGTTTCTGACCGTGGCGCAGCATGGCCTTGTCGGCGACATGAAAGCGCCGGTGGAAGTGACTTACCTCGCCGACACGGTGATCCTGCTGCGGTACTTCGAATCGCGCGGCCGCGTCCGGCGAGCGGTGTCCGTCATCAAGAAGCGCACCGGTCGCCACGAAGAAACGATCCGCGAATTTCGCATCAGCCAGTTCGGGCTGACGGTCGGCGCGGCGCTCGACGACTTCCAGGGCGTGCTGCGCGGCGTGCCGACTTTCGTCGGCCACGAACCGCTGTTGAACCTCGGCGCGACGGACGATGGCGACGACTGATCGAATTGCGGGACCCGCGCTGATCCTCGCACCGCATGGAAGAGACGCACCGGTCGCCGCTGCGCTGTTGCGCGAGGCGGGAACCGCGACGGTCGTGTGCGTGGATCTCCCGCATTTTGCGGCGTCGCTGGGCGACGAGGTCTGCTGTGCGGTGGTGACCGAAGAGGCGTTGCGCGACGCCGATCTCACCGACGTCGCCGCGTGGGTTGCCGCGCAGCCGAAGTGGTCCGATTTCCCGTTCATCGTGCTGACGCGGCGCGGCGATTCTTCCGATCACAACCCCGGCGCGCGGATACTGGTGCACACGCTCGGCAACATCGTCTTTCTCGAACGCCCGTTTCATCCGATGACGTTCGTCAGCGTGGTGGCAACCGCGCAGCGGGCTCGCTTCCGGCAATACGAAGCGCGTTCGCGCATCGAGGAACTGCACGAAAGCGAGGCGCGTTTGCGCACCGCGCTGACCGCGGGCCAACTCGGTCAGTGGGAACTGGATCTGCCGCCGAGCGACTTCACCGCGTCCGCCGCGACGAGAGCGGTGTTCGGCCAGCCGCCGAGCGGCCCTTTTACGTACGCGGATTTCGAAGCGTGTCTGCATCCCGAAGATCGGAACCGCGTGCGCGAAGCCATACGGCGCAGCATCGACACGCGCTGCGATCTGGATATCGAATGCCGAAGTCTATGGTCCGATGGCTCGCTGCATTGGGTGGACTTGCGCGCGAGGCATGTGCTCGACCGCAGACGTCGTGCCGCGCGGCTCGTCGGCGTGTCGTCGGACATTACCGCGCGAAAGGCCGCGGAAGAGAACCTGCACCGCCTGAACGAGACGCTCGAAGCGAAAGTATTCGAGCGCACCGCGCAGCTCGAACGCGCGCATCAGACCGTGCTCGAAGAGATTCGCCAGCGCGAGCGCGCGGAAGACGTGCTGCGCCAGGTTCAAAAGATGGAAATGATCGGGCAGTTGACCGGCGGCGTCGCTCACGATTTCAACAATCTGCTGATGGCGGTGATGGGCAACCTCGAACTGCTGCGCAAACAGCTTCGCGACGAGAAACTCGCGCGCCTCGCGGACGGCGCGCTTCGCGGCGCACGGCGCGGTGCGTCGCTGACACAGCGACTGCTGGCGTTCGCGCGGCAACAGGATCTGCGGATCGAACCGATTCACCTGTCGAGCCTGATTCGCGGAATGACCGATCTGCTCGAACGTTCCGTCGGCGCGCGCATCGAGTTGAAGTTCGACTTGCCCGCACAACTCCCGCTGACGCTCGCGGACGCGAACCAGATCGAACTCGCGCTGCTCAATCTCGTGGTCAACGCGCGCGATGCGATGCCCGACGGCGGGACGGTATCGATAGGCGTGGACGTCGTGCATGCATCCGCCCCGGTGGATCTCGCGGCCGGCGACTACGTGCGCGTGAGCGTCAGCGACACCGGACAGGGCATGAATGCGACGACGCTCTCGAAGGCAATGGAGCCGTTCTTCACGACCAAGGAACTCGGCAAAGGGACAGGCCTCGGGCTTTCGATGGCGCACGGCCTCGCGCTGCAATTGAACGGTGCGTTGCGGCTCGAAAGCACGGTGGGCAGCGGCACGCGCGCCGAGTTGTGGCTGCCCGTCACGTCGCAGGCGCCCGCCGAGCCGGCCACGGTCGAGGCGGAGCCGGACGACCGCGCGGCCGCGCTTCGAGGCGTCACCATTCTGCTGGTCGACGACGACGCGCTGATCTCCAACAGCACCGCGTATCTGCTCGAAGATCTCGGGCACGAGGTCATCGAAGCCAATTCAGGCGCGAGTGCGCTCGAAGTCCTGAAGAAAGGACAGAAAGTCGATCTTCTGATTACCGATTACTCGATGCCGCGAATGACGGGCATTCAATTGGCGCATGCGGCGCGCGAATTGAGGCCCGAACTGCCGATTCTGATGGCGACCGGCTATGCGGACTTGCCGTCGGGGATGAGCATGGACATCGTGCGATTGCGCAAGCCTTATCAACAGCATCAACTGGTGACCGAGATTGCGAAGGCGCTGCGGATCGTCCGGCACGGTTAGCTAGCCGCGGTCACAAACACGCGGCGACGCGCGGATGCGCGTCGTCCTTGTGTCGCTCTCTTGCCGGTCTTCAGCGCATTCGTTGCCCGATCGTCACCCACGCTTCCGATCGGCCGGACTCGAAGACTGCATCGATCACGCGCATATTCGCGCGCGTATCTTCCAGCGAAACGGCCTGCGGCCCGCCGCGCAATATCGCTTCCGCGAAAACGGCGGCCGCGACGCCGTATTGATCGCACACCGGAAGCTCGATCCACCGCTCGCTCACGCCTCCCCCGTCTACCCGCTCGCTCACCAGCAAGCGCGTCGGCCGGTCAGGCGGCGCGTTGAAAGGAATCTCGACCTCGATACGGCCGGTCGTGCCGTGAAACTGCATCCGCTGATAAGGATGGACCTGGGTCGAGTAAAAGAAACTGGCCTGCACGCCGTCGAAGTCCATCAGCACGGAGCCGAGCCGATCGACGCCGAACGTCGGGTCGCGTTCCAGCAGTGCCGTGACCCGCGCCGGCTCCCGTCCAATGACGAGGCGCGACGTCGTGATCGGATAACAGCCGATGTCGAGCAGCCCACCGCCGCCCATGTCGTTGCGGTTGCGAATGTCGTGCGGATTCGTGTTGTAGTACGTGAATGCGCCGGTCACCGCGCGCAATTCGCCGATCGCGCCGTCGTCGATCAAGCTGCGCACCTTCAGCCATTGCGGATGCGTGCGGACCATGAACGCTTCCTGAATGTGACGGCCGCTTCGATCGCGCGCGGCAATCAACTGGTCGACCTGTTGCGCGTCCAGTCCGATCGGCTTCTCGCACAGCACATGCTTGCCCGCCTCGACCGATTTGACCGCCCATTCCACGTGCAGGTGATTCGGCAACGGGATATACACCGCGTCGATTTCCGGGTCCGCGAGCAGTGCTTCGTAGCTGTCGTAGGCGACAGCCAAACCGTATTTCGCGGCGGCTTCCCGTGCCTTGTCGTGCGATCGCGACGCGATCCCCTTTACCCGGCACTTCGGCGCGTGGTGCATCGGCACGACAACCTTGTCGTTGATTTTCGCCGCGCCCAGTATTCCCCAGACGATTTCATCCGTTGCCATGACGTCTCCATTGTCGATTGAGTATTCGAACGATTGTAATGGACGCAGATAGCGCGCCGACCTCTCATACGAGATTCCATCGCGCAAGCTCGGCCGACAGCGCGTGCGCATCGATGAACTTGTACGCGTGCAAGCCGGCGTCGATGGCGCCCTGCACGTTCGCATCCGAATCGTCGATGAACAGCGTGTCGCGTGCATCGACGCCGAATTGGCCCACACAGCCGAGATAGGCGCGAGCCGCCGGCTTTGCGGCGCCGAATGCCGCCGACGGATAGACATGCGAACCGAACAGACGCGCGACGCCCGGGTTCAGAAAACCGATGTGATCGGTGACGAGCCGGCAGTTGTTGGTCAGCACCGCGATGGGATGACGCGCCGCTACTTGCGCGGCGACGGCGAGCGATTGCGCATTCGGCGTGATCGATGCGTGACGTGCATCGAGCCATTCGTCGACGCTGACCGTGCGGCCCAGCAGGTTGCCGAGTTCGAGCAAATAGTCGGCGTCGGAAATCTCGCCGGCGTCCGCGCGCGCTTCGAGTCCCGATTCCCAGATCGCGTGGCGCACCGCGTCGGGCGACTTGCCGGTGATACGCGACAGGCGATCGGTACGCACCGCACGGTCGTAGTGCGATAACACGCCTTCCATGTCGAACAGCACGAGCTTGATCGACGGGTTCATCGAATCGCCTCCGGATGTTCACTCGCCAGCAAATGCTCGACGAACGCAGCCAAAGCCGGCCGCAACGCCCGATGATCGCTCACCGACATGCAAAGAAAAAATTGCCGCCGGGCCCAGTCATCGCAGAGCCGGACCGCCTTGAGCCCATAGCGGGTCAAATACGACGCCGCAATGAGTTCGGGCATCACGCCGATCCCTACCTTTTCGCGGATCAGCCGACACCGCGCTTCGTAATTGGACACCTCGATCCGCACGTTCAGCGGCCGCGACAGGCTCGCTTCGGCAAGCGATGAAAAAGCCTCATACGAATGTCGCGGGAAATAGCCGACGAACGGATAGTCCTTCGCCGCTTCGAGCGTGGTTTCGTCCCGTGCCGCGAGCGGATGATCGAGTGGCGTGACGAGCACCACATTGTCCTGCCGGTATGGCACCGAATGGACGCCGGGTGCCGGCGTCTGCGCGTGATAGATGCCGAGATCCGCCTCTCCTTCCGTCACGAGCCGCGGAATGTCGTAGCTATAACGCTCCTGCAGGTCGATATGCGCGCCCGGTTCCGCCGCGAAATAGCGGCTGATCGCGGAAGGCAGATATTGAATGATCGACGAGCGGTTCGCGGCAAGCCGGATCTTCGGCATGCCGCCCGCGCCGAATTCGGCCACGCTGCTTTGCGCGAGTTCGACGCTGCGCAGGATCGCTTTCGCGTGATGGTAAAGCGCAATGCCGGCGGGCGTCGGTTCGACGCCGCGCGCGTGACGCACCAGCAACACGGCGCCGAGGCGCCGCTCCAGTTCCGCGATTCGCTTGCTCGCGCCGGACGTGGCCAGATTTTCGTTTTCGGCGGCTCGTGACAGGCTCTTCGACTCGATAGCCGAGACGAGCATCTGCAAGCCAAGAAGATCCATTTTCATAGGCAGCGCGAAAGATCGAGACGGGGTCGCGCCGCCGCGCTTCGACAGCGCGGACGAATGCGGCACGTATCCCGGCATGTTACTCGCGGATGATCGCGAGCTTTCTCCGATTGGAAACAGTGCTTACACCAATACGCGCAGCACGCGCTTGTGCGTTAGGGAAAATGCGTTGAAGGCGAGCGCGCCTTTCCGAATCCGGATAGCGGGACCCGCGAGACGCGCGCCGCCCGAATCGAAAAGAGAATACAACGGAGACAATTCAGGCTTGGACATCCTCTTATCCAGTGTGGCCGCGCGGCATTTCGACGGCGAGATCGCGCGCACGCTCGGCAAATCGCCTTACCGCTTGCTGACACCCGACGACACCGCTCGCAGCGACGCGCAAATCGCGTTCGTCAGCCGCGATGTGACCGGCCGCTCGACGAAGCATGAACTGACCGACGACACGCGCCGCTTCTACGACACGATGCTCGCCGCGCCGCGCCTGAGGTGGGTGCACGCGCATTCGGCCGGGATCGACCGGCCCGTGTTCGTCGAGTTGCTGCGGCGCGGCGTTCGCGTGACGACGTCGTCCGGCGCGAACGCGCGGACCGTCGCGCATGCGGCGCTAGCGGGACTGCTCGCGCTCGCACGCCGCCTGCCGTCGATGATGGAGGCGCAGCGCGAACACGCATGGCGTCCGCTGCTCGCCGACGCCGCGCCGCCCGACCTGGCGAACCAGACGGCGGTCGTCGTCGGCTATGGGGCGATCGGCCGGAAGATCGCGGCGCTGCTCGACGCGCTGGAAATGAACGTGATCGTCGTGCGCCGCGACGCCACCGCCGCCGACAGTGCGAACCGCACGCCGCGCATGGTGGCGTTCGATGCGCTCGACAGCGTGCTGCCGCAAGCGGACTGGCTGATCCTCGCGTGCCCGCTCACGCCGCAGACGGCCCGTCTGATCGACGCGAGACGTCTTTCGCTGCTGCCGGCCCGCGCGCATTTCATCAACGTCGCGCGTGGCGAGATCGTCGTCGAACCGGATCTCGTCGACGCGCTGCGCGACAACGTATTGGCGGGCGCCTACCTCGACGTGTTCGCGCACGAGCCGCTGAACGAGGCTTCGCCGCTGTGGGACCTGCCGAACGTGATCGTCACGCCGCATACGGCCGGGCATTCCGACGGTCACTACGCAGCGGTCGGGCGCATCTGGCTCGACAACCTCGCGCGCTGGACACGCGGCGAGTCGCTCGTCAACGAAGTGCAAGGCGGCTGAACAACAGGCCGTCCGCGCCATTCGATCCATGCATCACAACAACGGGCGCGGCGTGCGGACCTGCCAACAATAATCGGAGACAACCATGCACGAAACCTCCCTTCCGGCGAGCACCGGAGAATTCGACGCCGGCGCGCGTCACGCGCATCGCCGAAGCGCGGTCAGGTCGATTGTCGGCGGCTCGATAGGCAATCTTATCGAGTGGTATGACTTTCACGTCTACACGACGTTTTCGATCTATTTCGCCGTGTCGTTCTTTCCGCGCGAGAACCGCACCGTCCAGCTGCTGTCGGCTGCGGCCGTCTTCGCGATCGGTTTTCTGCTGCGTCCGGTCGGCAGCTGGCTCATCGGCCTCTATGCGGACCGACGCGGGCGCCGCACAGCGCTCACGATGTCGGTCGCGCTGATGTGCGCGGGCTCGCTCGCGATCGGCCTGTGCCCGACTTACGCGCAGATCGGCCTCGCGGCGCCCGTCGTGCTGCTGCTCGCGCGCCTCGTGCAGGGCTTTTCGCTCGGCGGCGAATACGGCGCGAGTTCGGTTTACCTGAGTGAAATCGCCAAACCCGGACGTCGCGGCTTCTATAGCAGCTTCCACTACGTCACGCTGATTCTCGGTCAACTGCTCGCGACGCTCGTGCAGGTCGTGTTGCAGGCGTCGATGTCGCGTGCGCAACTGATGGCGTGGGGATGGCGTCTGCCGTTCGTGACCGCTGCGGCGCTCGCGCTCGTCGCGTGGTGGGTGCGTCGCAACATCGACGAGACACCGGATTACCGCGCGCTCGAAGAAAAAGAAAAACGCGGTCTGTCGCTCGCCACGCTGCGCGAACACTGGCGGCCTACGCTGCTCGTGTTCGGGCTCACGACGGGCGGCACGCTCGCGTTCTTCACGTACACCGTGTATATGCACAACTATCTGGTGAACACGGTCGGCCTCGGCCCTCAACGCAGCGCGTTGATTTCGCTGTCGACGCTCACGCTGTTCATGACCGTGCAGCCGTTCTTCGGCGCGCTGTCCGATGTGATCGGGCGCCGACCGCTGCTGCTGTGGTTCGGCATCGGCGGCACCTTCGGCACGTGGCCGCTGCTCGCGATGCTCGCTCACGCACATGACGCGATTACCGCGTTCCTGTTGCTCTCTTTGGCGCTGTTGATCGTCACCGGCTACTCGTCGGTGTGCTCGGTCGTCAAGGCGGAACTCTTTCCCGCGCGCATGCGGGCGCTCGGCGTCGGCGTGCCGTACGCGATCGCCACGGCGATTTTCGGCGGCACCGCCGGCTATGCGGGGCTCTGGTTCAAAAGCATCGGGCATGAGAGCGGGTTTTACCTGTATGCGTCCGCCTGCATTGCCTGCACGCTGATCGCGACCCTGTGCCTGCGCCGCAGCGACGTGCAGATGCAGCCGTGAACCGCGTGCGCGCTGCTTATTTCCATCGATTCCCGAACAAGGAACCTTCCATGACGAAACTCCCTGAATTTTCGATTCCGTCGATGCGCGAGCAATGCTCGGAAGCCGAATGGCAAATGCGCGTCGACCTGGCCGCGTGCTATCGATTGATCGAGCTTTACGGCATGTCGGATATGGCGGCCAATCACATTTCCGCGCGGGTGCCCGGTGAAGAGGCGTTCTTGATCAACGCTTACGGAATGCTTTATGAGGAAGTGACGGCATCCAGCCTGATCAAGATCGATAGCGACGGCAACATCCTCAGCAAGCCGTCGTTCGTGGGCGCGGACTACGGCATCAATCGCGCCGGCTACGTGATTCACGGCGCGATTCACGACGCGAAGCACGACATCACGTGCGTGATTCATACGCATAGCTGGCCTGGAATGGCGGTGTCTGCGCTGAAGTGCGGGCTGCTGCCGCTCACGCAGACGTCGATGCGCTTCTACAAGATCGGCTATCACGATTACAAGGGCGTGGTGCTCGATGTGTCCGAACGCGAATCGCTGGTGCGCGATCTTGGGGAGAACAACGCGCTGATTCTGCGTAATCACGGGCTGCTGACGGTGGGCAAGACGATTCCAGAAGCGTTCAATGCGATGCATCGTCTCGAACTGTCGTGCAAGACGCAGCTCGCGGCGATGGCCTGTCATACCGAACTCAATCCGGTGCCGCGCGAGGTGCTTGAAGAGACCTATATGAACTATCAGCCGCAGACGCGGCGGCCTTATGGCGTGATGGAGTGGCCGGCGCTGCTGCGCAAGCTGGACCGGATTGATTCGTCGTATCGGCGGTAGCGAGGGAAAGCCCGGCTTGGGGCCGGGCTCCATGCAATCCGGAATTCATCGCTCGGCTACGCGACCGGATCGAAGACAGGCGGCGAGAAATTAGGCGAGCCTTTAATGTGGTTGACGAAGCGGTCCACGATCGGATGCTCGCCGCTATTCCAGATCAGACTCGTTTCGATCGCCACCGGCATGTCTTCCACCTGCCGGTACGCCACGCCGGGGCGGGCAAAACGCGCGAAGACCTGGGGCACCCATGCAATGCCCATCCCCGCTGCGACGAGGCTCACGATAGTTTGCATCTCGATCGCCTCCTGCGCGATATGAGGAGAGATCCCCTTCACGTGGTAGTACGACAGCAGTGCATCGAAAAGCGACGGCATGATGTGGCGGGGAAAAAGAACAATCGGGTCCGGCGCAATGTCTGCGAACGACACCCGCCGGCGGTTCGCCAGCCGGTGATTGACGGGAAGCGCAACGAGAAACGGCTCGACCAGCAAAGTCAGCGCCGAAAGTCCGATTGGCGCGGCGCCCAGCGCGTGCAGGACGAAGCCGGCGTCCACCTCGTCTGCACCAAGCGCATCGAGTTGCACATCGAGCGTTGCCTCGCGAAGTTCCAGCAGAACGTCCGGGTTCGCGTGCCGGAACCCACTGACCCAGCCGGGCATCCTCCCATAGGCCACCGTTGACGCGAAGGCAAGGCGCAGACGGCCCGTCTGCCCCTCTGCAGCTGCCTTGACGATCCTCGGCAGTTCGTCTGAAGCGCGAATCAGTTGCTGTGCGTAGGTCAATAGTGCTTCGCCACCTGGCGTCAACGCCACTCTTCTCCTCGTGCGATCGAACAACGCCACCTCAAGTGACGCTTCGAGGCTGTGCATTGCCTGCGTGAGTGGAGGTTGCGTCATGTGGAGCCGCTCGGCTGCACGTCGAAAGTGTAATTCCTGCGCAACGGCGACGAACTGGCGTAGCTGGCGTATGTCGGTCATTGATATGTTTTGCGGATCAAATGTGCTCTCGCAATATATTGGACCCTCCAATTTTGACTCTCAATACTTTTTTCGACGGCCGCATTCCAGTGGGCACCGGGGTGTTGTCTGCTTGCCGTCGGTGCCGTCGGTTATTTCAACCAGCTGTCGGTTTGTGCGCCAAATCATTACCTCGACCTCCGCCAACCTTTCAGGACCTGAAGATGAACAAGCTTTCAAAGGCCGTAGCGGCCCGACGCCGTGTTCCCGCCGCCATGTTGCTTTCCCTGGTTGCGTGGGCAACCATCGGCACCGCGCATTCAGCGTCCCTCGAGGAAATCAAGAAGCGCGGCTACATCGTCGTGGCGACCGAAGACGACTACCGGCCCTTTGAATTCGTCAAGGACGGCAAGCCCACAGGCTTTGACAATGAAATGGTGGATGCGTTGGGGAAGTACGCGCCCTTCAAGATTCATCACGAAATTCTGCCCTTTACGGGCATTCTGGCCGGCGTCGCGACGGGTAAATACGACATCGCGATCACAGGGGCAACCATGACGAAGGACCGGATGCAATCGCTCGACTTCGCAAGCCCGATTGCAGATGCGACCGACTACTACGTCAAACGGAAGAACGACGATTCGATCAAGTCGATCAAGGATCTGAGCGGCAAGACCGTCGGCGTTCAGGCAGGCAGCGCGCAACTCGCCCACCTGACTCAGCTGCAGGCAGAGATCGAGAAAAGCGGCGGCAAGATGGGCAAGATCGTGCAGTACACGTCGTATCCCGAGGCATACCAGGACCTGGCGCTCGGCCGCACCGATTACGTCGTGAATACGATCATCAACCTCACCACGCTCGTCCATCAGAAGCCCGGTGTTTTCGCGCTGGGACAAGCTGTAGCCGCTCCGTCGATGGCGGCGTGGTCCGTGCAGAAGGGCAACGCCGACCTGCTTGCGTATATTAACCAGTTCATCGCGAAGGAAAAGGCAAACGGCACAGTGGCGACCCTGCAAAAGAAATGGTTCGGCCAGTCATTCAACCTGCCGGTGACCTTCACCCCTGAATACTGAGCACGAGTGAGTTACTCCGACGTACTGTCGATTTTCAGCGGGGCGCTGACGACGCTCCTGCTGTCGCTCGCTGGCATTGCCCTCGGCCTGCCCATCGGACTCGGCATGGCCCTGATACGCTGGGGGCGCGTACCCGCCGTTACGCGCTTCGTCGCCGTTTACGTCAGTTTGCTGCGGGCGTCGCCGTTAGTCACCCTGCTGCTGCTGCTGTTCTACGGATTGCCGGATTTGGGCATTGAAATCGGTCCAATCAGCGCCGGCGTGCTTGCACTGACGATGAATACGTCGGCTTTCTATTGCGAGATCTGGCGCTCGGCACTCGTTGCCTTCCCGCGCGAACAACTGGAGGCCGCGCGGGCAGTGGGCATGCGGCGGAGCATGTGTTTTCGCCGCATCGTGCTCCCGCAGATCGCACGCACGAGTCTGCCCGCGCTGGTCAACGAGATGTCGCAACTGATCAAGGTCACGCCGGTGCTCGCGATCGTGGGTGTGGTCGATATCACGCGGGCCGCGGTGCGCATCGGCGCGGACACCTATCAGCCATTGCCCCCGTTCTGCGTCGCCTTGGCGATTTACATACCGATCATCTTCGCGCTAGTCAGCGTCCAGCGCTGGATCGAGCGCAGACAGGCCCGCCTGGAGGCATCAGCGTGATTCACGATTTCGGCATTGTCTGGTTACACGTCGATCTGCTTGTGTCAGGCCTTGCGAACACCGTCATTTTGTCGGTGTCGGCGGCATTGAGTGCGCTTTTGATCGGTGCGCTGGTTTCAACGGTTCTCGTTCGTCGCGCGCACGTAGCCGGCCATATCGTCCGCTGCTTGATAGACGTCGCGCGCTGCACGCCGTTCCTTCTATTTGCCTACCTTATCTACTACGGCCTGCCATCGCTCGGCGTGCGTTTCGACAACTGGGGCGCAGGGATGGTGGCATTGATTGTCTACCACTCCGCTTACATGGCCGAGATCTTGGGGGCGGCCTGGCTCGCGTTGCCGCGCGACACGATCGAAGCGGGCCATGCGTTCGGCTATAGCGGCCTGCGCCTTTTTCGCCGCATCGTGATGCCGCCGCTCGCACTGAATGCAGCGCCCATAATAGGCAATCAGATCATTCAAATCGTCAAGGACAGCGCATTTCTGACGATCATTGCCCTGCCGGAGCTGACCAACGCGGCGAGTGCCATTCAGTCGCAGTATTTCGTCCCGTTCGCGGCCTTTATCACCGCCATGTTGCTGTATTGGGCGCTTTGCCTCGTGGTCGAAGCCGGTGTATCCGTGCTGGGCCGGATGGCGGACGCGCGCCGATGAACAGGATGCACTCTCCTACGAAAATGGACGATTCCCGGGCCGTTCTGAACATTATTGGACTCTCGAAGAGCTTTGGATCCTTGCAGGTGCTCGACAACGTCAGTTTCAGCGTCGCGGCGGGTGAGACGGTTTGCCTGCTGGGACCGTCCGGTTCAGGAAAATCGACGCTGCTGCGCTGCATTAACTGGCTTGAGCGCCCCGACCGGGGGCGCGTTCTGCTGAATGGCGAACAGGTCGGCGTCTCCAATGCCGGCGTCGTCATGAGCGACCGCGATCTCGCCAGAATGCGCATGCGCATCGGCATGGTGTTTCAGCATTTCGCGCTGTGGCCTCATCTAACCGTTTTGCAAAACGTGATGGAGGCGCCGGTGCACGTGCAGCGCCGCCCCAAAGACGCGGTGCGCGAAGAAGCGGAAGCACTTTTGCGCCGCGTTGGCATGTATGAGAAGAGAGACGCGTTTCCAGCGCGTCTTTCCGGCGGTCAAAAGCAACGGATTGGAATTGCAAGAGCGCTCGCCATGAAACCGGAACTGCTGCTCTTCGATGAACCGACCAGTGCGCTGGATCCCGAACTCGTCGGCGAAGTGCTTGCCGTGATGCGCGATCTCGCCAGCGAGGGTATGACCATGGTCGTCGTTACCCATGAAATGAATTTTGCAAGGGAAGCCGCGAGCCGCATTGCCTTTATGGATCGAGGCGGGATTGTCGAAAGCGCGGCGCCTGACGTTTTCTTCTCCGCTCCGGCTACGGAGCGCGCACGCCAGTTTCTGCAGCGCTATTCCGCTGCGGCCGACCGTTCGTTGGCATCCAGTTGACCCCGAGCACTGCTAATTCACCACGCCAGGATTCCGAGCGATGACATCTACCGAGCTGCTGCCATGACTGTCCATTCGAATACCCCAATGGCCGAGCGCGAAGCGCATCGAGCCGCCTACGAAGCACTTCGTGCCGAAGGGCAAGGCGCGTCGGCACAAGCGCTACCGCCGCTTACCGCGCGCGATCATCCGGTGGATAACGACGCCGTTTTGCACCGTGAACATGTGCCGGGCGGCTGGTACTGGACCACACGTCTCGCGCGTGGCGAAGCGCTGCGTATTGTGAACACGGCGGGCACCTCTGCTGTTTCGATGGTGGCGTGGTGCGCCGCGGATCCCTCCGAGCGCCTGAATACCGCGGATACGATGAAAGTCCAGTGGAGCACCGGGCTGCGCAAAGGTCGCGTGATTTATACGGAAATGGGGCGGGTGGCGTTCTCCATTATCGAAGACACGTCCGGCGTCCACGACCCGCTCGTCGGGCCAACCACGAAAGAATCGATGGAGAAGGCACTCGGCCCCTCGGCAACGAGAAACTCCCGCGACAATTTTTTCCTCGCCGCGGCAAAGCTTGGCTTGGTGCGTCGCGACGTGCCGGCGTGCATCAATTTTTTCGCACCGGTGGCGATCGCCGCCGACGGCCGGTTTCTCTGGCATCCCGAGCGGCGCACACCAGGGGATTTTGTCGACGTTCGCGCGGAAATGGATCTTCTCGTCGTATTGTCCAACGCCGGCCATCCGCTCGACCCGGCTGTGCAAGCGGTCCCTGCGCCGGTCGATGTGATCCAGTTCGTCGCGCCTCCGGCTGGGGCCGACGACCCATGTCGCCATGCCTGCAGGGAAGTCGAACGGGCATTCGAACAAACCGGGCGGCACATTCGCCGCGGGAGCGTCTGATGACGGAAACCTCCGCTTTTACCGACCTCGTGCTCGACGTGGTCATCCCCGCCCGCTCGCCGTGGTCTCATGTGATGCGTCGCGGACAGAAGATGCGCCTTATCGACATCGAAGGACAGCAGGCAGTCGATGCCCTGTTTTACAGCGCCGCCGACACTTCGCAACGCTACAGTGCACAGGACACAGTGCGAGAGCAAGGATCGGCTTACATAGGACTCGGCACGCGGCTTGTATCCAACCAGGGTGTCGTGATGGCGCGGGTTGTCGAAGACAGTTCGGGCCGGCACGACACGCTGGCAGGTTGTTGTTCATGCGAGAGCAACGTGGTCCGCTTTGGCGAAGCAACCCGTTATCAGCACGCATGCAGGGAGAACTTCGTGCTGGAGCTCGGGCGGTATGGGATGGGCAAGCGGGACGTCGCGCCCAACGTGAACTTCTTCATGAACGTGCCGATCGACGACGCCGGCAATTTCGCGGTGCTCGACGGCATATCGCCACCGGGAAGCTACATTGATCTGGTTGCCGAAATGGATTTGCTTTGCGTGTTCTCCAATTGCCCGCAGATCAACAACCCAAGCAATGACTTCAACCCGACGCCTGTACGCGTGATGATATGGGACGCCGCTCCGCAGCCGGCACCCGGATCGCAACCAGGCGTGAAAGAACTCGACGCATGAACGCTTCGAAACTCAATGAACTGAACGCATGGCAAGCCGCACGCCTGATAGCGAAACGCGAACTTCGCGCGGTCGATTTGCTGCATGCATGCCTTGACCGGATCTCGGAACGCGAGGACGAAGTGCACGCCTTTGTGCATCTCGATCGCGCTTACGCGCTGGTGCAGGCGAAGTTTCTCGATAGCGGCCCCGTGCGTGGGCCGCTGCACGGGCTGCCGATGGGGGTGAAGGACCTGTTCGACACCGTCGATTTCCCTACCAGCTATGGCTCGCCGGTCTACGGCGGGCACCGCCCGAAAGCCGACGCGGCTTCCGTCGCTCTGTGCCGCGAGGCAGGCGCTTTGGTAATGGGAAAGACAGTCACGACCGAATTCGCCTATTTCTATCCCGGCGCAACCCGTAACCCACATGACTTGACGCGCACGCCAGGCGGATCGTCGAGCGGCTCCGCCGCAGCGGTGGCTGACTACATGCTTCCGCTGGCGCTGGGTACGCAGACGGCCGGCTCGGTCATCCGGCCGGCCGCGTATTGCGGCGTAGTCGGCTATAAGCCGAGTTCCGGGCGCGTTCCTCGTGCGGGCATCAAGAGCATCTCGGAGGCGCTCGATACGCCGGGCGGATTTGGCCGTTGCGTGCGCGATGTGGCGCTGCTCGGTGCCGTGCTCACCGGCGACGCGCGGCTCAGTACCAGCCCGGACGAATCAGCCGCACCACGCATCGGCCTGTGCCGCACGCCTGAGTGGGCCTATGCGGAAGCGGACACGCAACGCGCGTGGGACACGGCGACTGCCGCACTGACGCAGGTTGCGCCGGCGCTTGCAGACGTCGCGCTGCCGGACGATGTGCCCGATCTGGTCGCGCTGCAAAAGGAAGTCATGGCATTCGAGATGTTTCGCGCACTAAGCGCTGAGCGGATGCATCACCGGGACCAGCTCAGCCTCCCATTGCAGGCTCTACTGGACAGCGGCAGCCTGATTTCCGGCAGCGCACACGCGGCGAACCTCGTGCGCACAGAACGCGCACGACATCGCGTTGATGCCCTCTTCGACCGGTTCGACGTGCTGCTCGCGCCCAGCGCTGCGGGTGAAGCGCCAGTCGGCATCGACGCAACCGGCGATCCGTTGTTTTGCCGCGGCTGGACTTTGCTGGGACTGCCCTGCGTGCATTTGCCGTTCACGCGTGGCACCAACGGGCTCCCCGTGGGGCTGCAGCTCGTCGGCCGCTGGGGCGACGACCATCGCCTGCTTTCAAGCGCACAGTGGATTTACGACCGACTGACACAATGACCACGGCTCGTCATGCGACTGCCTGTTCTCGCGGTCGCGCGTCGTCAACGAGGAAGGGTATGGCGCGGACATTAAATGGAAGGAACACGATCGATGCACGTCCACCTGGAAAATACAATTTCGAAGCCCCGTCCGTTCTGGCTTACGCGTGAACTCGTCGATGCCGCGCGCGCGAGCAATGCCGCGCTGCCGGGCGAAGTGCGATTCACTGTGAGCAGCGATCTGGAAGACTGCGCCGGCAGCTTGTCGACTGCGACAGTGCTCGTCACCTCGTCGGGTGTCATCTGCAATCCGCGGTTTCCGCGCGGCGATCTGGCCGCGGCCGCGCCCAATCTGCGATTCATTCACCTGATCGATGCAGGCGTGGAAGACGTCATGCCGTTGAACTGGCTGCCGACGAACGTCCAGCTAGTCAACAACAGCGGGGTACACGTAGAGAAGGCGCGAGAATTCACGATCATGTCGTTGCTTGCACTCAACGCACGCCTTCCGGAAATAGTGCGGCACCAGCAGCGGGCACAATGGGAACAGGTTTTCACGCCGGTCATTCGCGGAAAATCGCTGTTGGTCATCGGGCTGGGTGACATGGGACGGGCAGCCGTGGCGGCCGGCCACACGCTCGGCATGAAAGTCTCTGGCGTACGGCGTTCGGGCACGAACGTCCCCGGCGTCGAGAAAGTCTATTTGCCGGATCGACTACACGAGGCGGTTGAACTAGCCGACTTCATCGTGATCGCCACTCCGTTGACTTCGGGGACGAGAAACCTCGTTAGCCGCTCGGTATTGGAAGCGGCGAGGCCGGCGGCCGCGTTGTTGAATATCGGGCGAGCAGACGTTCTGGATCACCGCGCGCTCGTCGATCTGCTAAAGAATGGCAAGCTAAGCGGCGCGATATTGGACGTGCTGCCGCAAGAGCCGTTGCCCCCGTCGTCGGAGCTTTGGGCCTGCCCGAACCTGATAATCAATCCCCATGTCGGCGCGGACGACCCAACCACTTACATGACGGAAACGATGCGATTGCTTTTTGCGAATCTGCAGCAACACCTTTCCGGTCGGCCGCTTCAGAATGTCGTGGATCGTGTGAGCGAATACTAGGAGGCCGACTCGCCGTGCGGGTTGCGCGGCAGGTCGCCCCCCATTAATCCGCTCCCACACTCAGGGTATTGCGCTGCCGCTTCTCCACCGACGCCTTCACCAGCGCCGCCGACCGAAACACCCCATGCGCGAACTTCCCATAAGGCAGCGTCGCGAACAGCGCGATCACGATGCCGAGATGCACGGCCAGCAGCCACGGCATCGCCGCCGAATCGCGCATGGCAAGCAACGCGAGCCCCGTCGCACTCGTCAGCAGCAGTAGTGCGATGAACCCGCGATCCATCGGACGCTGCCGCGCATCGCCCTGCTCCGCGTTGCGCGTCAGGTTCAGCCATAACAGCCCGGCCGGCCCGACGATCAGTCCAATCCCGCCCGCCGTTCCGAACAACACCGGCAAGCTCAAGAACGGATACGGCGCGCTCTGCCCCAACACGTAGTGGTAAACGGTGGCGAGCACCGTAGCCGCGAAGCACAGCATGAAGCCATAAAACGTCAGATGATGAAACCGTCTGCGGGCCAGCGTGAACGCATCGCTGGCTTCGTTGCAGCCGTCGCCGTGGCCGCCGTCGAGATACTTCAACGTCAGCGCATGCTTTGCGGCCTCGGCTACCGCCGGCACGTCCGCGCTGCCCGTATTCGCCGCGACGTCGCACCAGAAGCGCGTCACGCCTATGCCAAGCGCCACAATCGCAAACGCGAACACGACGCCGAACATCGCCGCGAGCAGATTGTGCGGAAAGATCGCATAGAAATTGCCCGCGCCGACATCGCCGGAAAGACCGCCCTGCAACGCGGTGCCCAGCAGCAGAAACAGCGCGAGCCCCGCGGCGAGCGCAACCGACAACGTCACGCCGTTACGCCGATACAGCGCGCCGAAGGACGCGGGCCACGCGTATTCGGTGTACGTTTCGAGGCGCACCTTCGCCATTGCTTTCGGCACGTTGACGGCGAACTCATGCGGCGGCGCGTATTGGCATGCGTGATAGCACGCGCCGCAGTGATGGCACAGGTTCGCGAGGTAGTTGACGTCCGCCTTGCCGAATTCGAGTCTGCGCGTCATTGCCGGAAACACCGCGCAGAAGCCCTCGCAATAGCGGCACGCGTTGCAGATCTGCATTTGCCGCGCCACTTCGGCTTCGTTATCGGTCATCGATTGAATCGGGATCACGCGATGCGTCGCGTGACCGTTGTCGTCGGATAGGGAAGGCACTTCACGCTTGCGCGACGCCGGCGCGATCGCATCAGTTTGCTGCATGGTGGGCTCCCGTCGTGTGAAGCGCGGCCCGCGCCGCCTGTGTGCCGGCGATGCGCCCGAACGCGGTGCCGATCGACATGCCGACGCCCGCCGTATAGCCCTTGCCGAGCACGTTGCCCGCCATCATTTCGCCGGCGACGAACAGGTTCTCGCTCGGTTCGCCATCGAAATGCACCTGCGCGCGGTCGTTCGTCTTCAACCCGAGATACGTAAACGTGATCCCCGGGCGCAGCGCGTAGCCATAGAACGGCGGCATATCGATCGGGCGCGCCCAATGCGTTTTCGGCGGCGTGAGTCCGTCGGTGTGGCAATCGTCGAGCGACGTGTGATCGAACGTGCCGACGCGGCATGCAGCGTTATAGCGTTCGAGCGTCGCGACGAACGGTGCTTCGGGCAGCTTCAGCTTGCGCGCGAGTGCCGCGAGCGTGTCGGCCTTTTCGCCCGGAAAAACCGGCGGCATGAAGCGGCCGATCGCCTTCGAATCGATGATCGAGTAGCCGATCTGGTCCGGCTGCTGCGCGACGAGGCGGCCCCAGATCGCATAGCGTTTCGGCCAGAAGTCCTCGCCCTCGTCGTAGAAGCGTTCCGCGTCGCGATTGACGACCACGCCGAGCGACACGCAGTCGATCCGCGTGCAGATGCCGCCGTCGTACAGCGGCGCGCGCGCGTCGATCGCGACGCAGTGCGATTGCGCCGGATCGCCGATCGCGTCCGCGCCCGCATCGAGCATGTATTTCAGCAGCACGCCCATGTTGAAGCGTGTGCCGCGAATCAGGAAATTGTCGGCAGGCCATTCGCCGCGTTCGTTTTGTCCCCACGCTTCGCGCAGCCACTCGCGGTTCGATTCGAAGCCGCCCGCCGCGAGCACGCACGCGCGCGCCTCGAATCGCAGCTTGCCGCTTCGCGCGGCGACGAAGCGGCCGCCGTCCAGTTCGATCGCGTCGACGGGCGTGTCGTAGTGGATCTTCACGCCGAGCGCTTCTGCACTGCGGTAGTACGCGTTGACGAGCGCCTTGCCGCCGCCCATGAAAAACGCGTTGGTCCGCGCGACGTGCAGTGCGCCGGAAAGCGGCGGCTGAAATCGCACGCCATGCTTGTGCATCCACGGCCGGCACGTCGACGACGCGCGAATCGCGAGACGCGCGAGAGGCTCGTTCGTGATGCCGCCCGTGACCTTCAGCAGGTCCTGCCAGAATTCGTCTTCCGGATACGCATCGACGAGCACGTCCTGCGGCGCGTCGTGCATGCAGCGCAGATTGCGCGTGTGCTGGGAATTGCCGCCGCGCCATTCGCGCGGCGCCGCTTCGAGCAGCACCACCGACGCGCCCGCTTCGCGCGCCATCAGCGCCGCGCATAGCGCGGCATTGCCTCCTCCAATGACGAGTACGTCAACCATCTCGTTGGCCTCCTTTCGGACGCACTGTAATGGTCGCGCGTACGTCCCGCCATCAGCGGCGCGTCAACGGGTCTTCATTTTTTGTGAAATCGGCCTTTGCGCGGCGCAGGCGCGCGCCTGGCCAGCGTTCATCGCGCACGAGCTGGCGCGCGACGTCGACGAGCACGACGCGCGCCGCGAGGCCCGCAGGCGACAGTTCGTCGTCGGACACGCTCGCGATCAGGTTCGGCCGTGTCGCATGCGTGTCGGCGACGAGCACGCTTGCGAGCACCGCGTTCTCCGGGCGAGCCAGCGCGGCGCCGGGCTGGATGGTCGCGCCGACGCCCGCGCGAACGACATCCATCAGCAGCGCGAGCCCGTCGACCTCCGCGACGATTTTCGGCTCGTATCTGGCGCGCCTGAATTCGGCCGTCAGCAACGCGCGCAAACCATGCGTGCCGCTCGGCAGGATCAGCGGCAGCTTGCCGAGGCGGCCCAGCCGCACCGATGCGCCGGACGGCATGCCGGCGAGATCGGGCTGGCCGATCACGAACAGCCGCTCGTCGAGCAGGGACATCACGCTCCAGCGCTGCGCAGGCTCTTCGCGGAACAGCACGGCGAGATCGATCTGCCGCGCACTGAGCATCGACGACAGATGGCCGGACAGGTTTTCGACGATATGCAGCCGCACGTCGGGATAACGCTCGCGCATCGCCTGCATGAACGCGACGCCGAGCACGCTCGCGGTGCTCGGCGCCATGCCGACGCTCACATGGCCGGCGAGCCGCGCCGCGCGCGCCGCGAGGGCCGCGTCGTCGACGTGACGCAGCGCGAGTTGCGCCTGACGCCAGAATGCGAGGCCCGCGTCGGTGGGCACGACGCCGCTCGACGTGCGCTGCAGCAAACGCGTCGACAGTTCGCTTTCGAGCCGGCTGATCTGCTGGCTGAGCGCCGACGTGACGACGCCGAGTTCGAGCGCCGCCTTCCCCATGCTGCCGTGTTCGACGACGCTGAGGAAATAGCGCAGTTGTCTGAGTTCCATTCCACGATCGGACGAAGAGAATATCGGGGCCATTGTCGCAGATTGCCCGCGCCGCGCGCTGCCCCAAGGGCGCGGAACGCGCGTTGCTGCAACGGGTATTCGTCCCGTTCATCATCGGAGCCGCCATGACGACCGACATCGACTTGCAGCAACGCATCGAGGAAATCCAGCTCGCGCTCGCGAGTCTGTTCAAGACGCCGAAGGCGCCCGCGTCGAGCAGCTATGACGAAGGCGACGTCGTCTATCTGCAGCTGTCGTGGGTGGTCGAATCGACACGCGATACGACACTCGACGCGCGTTGCGTCGCGACGCTGCGTCTGCGGCGCGAGCAGATCGAGCGCTACGCGGCGCTCGATACGACGAAGCGGCGAATCGTGCAGGAGCGGTTGCGCACGCTGGTGCGTCGGCGCTTCGACAAGGAGCACAATCCGCCCGACCTGGACGGCGCGTGTTCGCTCGACGTCGTGGCCGACGATGCGCTGTTCGACGTGCGCGACGAGCCGTATTGATCGTTTTCCGGCACGCAGTCGCGTCCCGTAGGTTTGCGCTTGCGATGCGCGCGAAAACCGTCGATAGTCGCGTTTTCGCCGCGTCGCGGCCATTCAGTTCAACGAGACAATGCCGACTTCCCTCTTCGCTGCTCGCCGCCGCCTGCTCGTGGCAGGTGCCGCTGTTCCGTTCACGCTGTGGCTTCGTCGCTCCGACGCGGCGACGCTGGACACCGACCACGCCGCCGCGCGCTTCGCGGCGCTCGAACGTCGCTACGGCGGCCGTCTAGGGATCTGCGCGCGCGACGCAGCGGGCGGCACGCAACTCGGCTACCGCGCCGACGAACGATTCGCGTTTTGCAGCACGTTCAAGCTGATTCTCGCGTCGGCGGTGCTCGCCGACAGCATGCGGTCCCCCGGCCTGCTGGATCGGCGCATCCGCTACACGCACGGCGACCTCGTCGCGTATTCGCCGATCAGCTCGCAGCACGTCGCCACCGGCATGACCGTGGCCGAACTCTGCGCGGCGGCATTGCAGGAGAGCGACAATTCGGCGGCCAATCAACTGATCAAGCTGGTCGGCGGACCGGCCGCCGTCACCGCTTACGCACGCTCGATCGACGACACCGCGTTTCGGCTCGACCGCTGGGAAACGTCGCTGAACACCGCGATTCCGGGCGATCCGCGCGACACGACCACGCCGGCCGCGATGACGCGCACCGCGCATGCCCTTGTGCTCGGCGACGCGCTCGGGCACTCGCAGCGCGCGCAGCTACAGGCATGGATGCGCGGCAACACGACCGGCGACAAGCGCATCCGCGCGGGCGTGCCGGCTGGCTGGCGGGTCGGCGACAAGACCGGCACCGGCGATTACGGCACCGCTAATGACGTCGCGGCGCTATGGCCGCCGTCACGCGAGCCGCTCGTGCTGACGGTCTTCCATACGCACGACGTCGCGGACGCGAAGCCGAACGACAATGTGATCGCGGAGGCCGCGCGCATCGTCGTCGAAGCGTTCTCCGGATAACCGAAGCGAAGCCGCGTATCAGTCCTTGCGCATCAGGAAGGCGACGATGAACGAGATCGCGCAGCCGCCTGCCAGATACGCGGCGACCGGATGCCACGAGCCGTGCGCGAGGCCGACGAGCGACGCCGCGATGAACGGCGTGAAGCCGCCGCCGACGACGCTCGCCACCTGATAGCCGACGCCCGCGCCGCTATAGCGGTACTCGGGGCCGAACTGCGCGGTGAACAATGGCTGCTGCACCGCGACCACCATGTCGTGCGCGACGTTCGCGAGCATCACCGCGAACACGACGATCCAGAACGTCGAACGCGCTTCGAGCGCAACGAAGAACGGCACCGCGCTCAGCGCACCGGTCAGCGCGCCGACCAGATACACGCGCCGCAGCCCGAAGCGGTCGGCCGCGTGCGCGAACAGCGGAATCGTCACGCAGCTGACTGCGCCGACGACGAGCCCGATGTTCAGGAACAGCCCGCGGCTCATGCCGAGATTCTGCGTCGAGTAGCCGAGCGCGAACGCGGTGACGATGTACATCGTCAGCAGTTCCGCGAGACGTAACGCGACGATCAGCAGGAACGCGTGCGGATGACGCTTCAGCGCCTCGATCACCGGCACGCGCACGCGCTGTTGCGGGTTCTTCACCGCGGACACGAATTCATTGGAATCCTGCATACCGGCGCGCACCCACAAGCCGATGGCGACCAGCACGAGGCTGAACACGAACGGAATGCGCCAGCCCCACGACTTGAACGCCGCGTTGTCGAGCGTCGCGCTCAACAGCGACACGAAGCCGGTCGTCAGAATCAGCGCGACGCCGTAGCCGACCTGCACGCCGCTGCTGTAAAACGCCTTGCGATGCGACGGCGCGTTTTCGACCGCGATCAGCGCGGCCCCGCCCCACTCGCCGCCGACCGCGAAGCCCTGAATCGCGCGCAGCGTGACGAGCAGCACCGGCGCCCACCAGCCGATCGTGGCAAACGTCGGCAACAAGCCGATCGCGGTGGTCGCGAGGCCCATCGTCACGATCGTCAGCACGAGCATTTTCTTGCGGCCGATGCGGTCGCCGTAATGGCCGAATACGATCCCGCCGAGCGGACGGAACAGAAAGCCGACGCCGAACGTTGCGAATGCGACGATCGTCCCCATTGCGGGACTCACGTTCGGAAAGAATTCGGAATTGAATACGAGCGCGGCGACGATGCCGTACAGCAGAAAGTCATACCAGTCCACGACCGCGCCGATGAAACTGCCGGCGGCCGCGCGACGTGCGGTGTTCCTGGTCGCGTCAACGGACGCGGGGGCCTGTACAGCGCTCATGATCAGAGTCTCCGAAATCGTTGCGTTGGCGGCCAGCATGCTCAAAAAGAACGCCCGTTGCGGGGCCGGCCGACGCGGGCGCATGCATGGTGCCCCCGGTTTGGCGCGCGATTATCGCATGTGATATGCGCGTGTCACAGTCCGCCTGTCACGCCCGGTTCTTGCGAACGATGCTGCGGCAAACGGCGGATGCCTACGCAATCATTGCATGACGACAGGACGGGAAACGTAGTCTGATTTCAACGTTCAATGTGACGGGAGCCACGAGATGACCGAAACGCCTCGGACGCCGACTGTTACTCCGCAGCCCTATATTCCTCCGTCGACACCCGCGGGTCAGGACCACGTCGCGAACAAGCCGCCCACCACCGATTCGTCGACTGCCGATGCCGGAGCCCAGCAGAAAAGCGCTGACCGGAATGCCTCGAGCGCGGCGCCGAACGGCTCGTCTGCGGCACCCGACGTGGGCCCGAGCGCTGCGGATACGATCTTCGGCAAGAACGTCCCTTCGCGGCTGCGATCGAACGCGTCGCGTGGGCAGCGTGAACAGGACGTGGATGCGTTCGCCGACCGCGTCGGCAAACAACTCGCGAACATCGAAAGCGGCAGCGAATCCGAACGAAACGTCAAGTTTCAGAACGCTCGACCGTTCATGACGCCCGCCGGGTATTTCAGCGGCGGTTTGCTGGCCGCCGGCTACGATCCGAACCAGCAGATCGATGTGCGGATCGACAGCTACGTCGGCAAGGGGCATCCGGAGTCGAAGTCCGGCAGCGAAAAACGCACGTATCAGGCATGGGAAATCGCGGCTGGGATTCTCGGGCACGACCGGCCTGAAGAGGGCGGCGTGCTCAACTTCCAGAAGATGAAGATGAGCAGCGCCGACGCCGCGATGGTCAAAAACCTGGAAACCATCGGCGGAAAACTGCAGGACAGCTGGAAGAAACAAATCGCCGATCCGATGCGGGACGCGTCCGGCACACTGGCGACCCGATCCGGCAAAGCGGACGCGTACAGCGTGGGCGCAACGCTTCGGAGCCTGAAGGCCGACAAGCGCGCATTCAAAAGGCTGAGCGCCGAAGGCCGGCGGGCCATCAACCGGACGCTGCGCGAATCCGGGCAGGTCATCATTCCGAACGTGTACGGCTATCCGATCGCCGGACATGCGTTCGTTCCGTACACACCGTACGACGGCAATTTCGAGCATCGCCCGAACCAGGGTTTGATGCTCGGCCTGAATCAGGGCACCGTCAGCGAAATTCGCGGCGACAAGGACTTCGCGAACTGGGCCGGCAGAAACCGCGACAGCCTGCTGCAGAGTTTCAACGCGAGAGACGCGCAAGGCGGCATCGACGCGCATTGGCCGAAGGCGGGCGACGTTCTCGACAATCTGATTGCGGGTAAGAGCGTCACGTATCCCGGCTATAAGAATATCCTTTCGGATCAGCCCATTCCGGTGAGCGAGTTATTCAATTACACCCGGGCGCGCGGCACCGACTATCAACTCAAAAACGGCAGGCTGGGGCCAAACGGCAGTCTCGCTTCGGCCTGGCAGTCGCTCAATGCGAACAATGCCGCGTGGCAGGATCAGACGCAGGTATTCGGATCGGCAGCACAGAACTGGAAGAAGGCAAAGGGCATCTGGGGCGCCACATTCGGTCTTGTGCCCATTGTCGGCAACTTCGGCAATATCGTCTTCGGCGCTCACGACAGCGTGCAGGGCATGACGCAGAAAGATCGCGTGGGCGGCAATGTCGGCGCGGCGCTGTCTAGCCTGCAATTGATGCACGAACTCGCGCCGGCCGCGGCGGGTCTGGCGGCGGGCGGACCCACTCCCGCACTCAATGTCGCCGGCGGCGCCGACTCGGCATGGAAATTCAATCCGAAAACGAATGAGTTCCGCTTTACGCCGCCACAGCGCATCAACGGGAAAGTCGGCTACCCGATGTCTCCGACCGAGCCGCCTCGACTCGGCACCGCCACGCGGCCGAACAGTGGCGAGACGACGCCACGCGAAGCGTCCGGCTCCGATAGCGACGACTCTTTCACGAGCGCGGAGTCGTCACGCAAGCGTCACGACAGTTTTGACGCGCCCAGCAACGACTCCGAGGGCGTATACGATCCGCTGATCCGCCAGAAGTCGCGCAAGCCGGTGAACCGGATCCAGATACGCAAGAACAGGGCGCGTCGTCCGTCGACGGGGTCCTCGTCGTCCACGAATAGTGCGTCGTCGGCTTCGACCATCCGCAAGTACCGGACTGCGACCAACGACAGTGCGGACACGAATCCGCTTTCGGCAGCCGAAGTCGCCGGATTCAGAGCGTACTTTCCGGGCGGCTTGAGCGAGGCGGAATCGTATTTGAAAAGCCGCTCGCTGAACCTGAACCGCTCGCCGGTATTCCTGTCGTCGGAGCAGTATCCGGCGCCGAAGTCATGGGCCAACATTCCGCAGGCGCGGCTGAACGAACTGATGGACCGCTACCAGGCGGTGTGGGAACCCGAACCGAAGCGCGCGGATTATTTCTCCGACGACGAATTCAAGGCCGCCCACCGGGAATACAACGAAAAGATGGGCCAGTACCGGGAAAACGGCAACTTCAATGTCCAGAAATACTGGGACGACATGGTTGCCGACCAGAACAACAAGTTCAGGACTTTCGTCGACAATCAGACGAAGCGGCTTGCCGTCGCCACGAAGGCCTATGACGACTTCACCGCGAATCCGACCCGATACCACGTGAAGCCGGACGACCCGTATTCCGTCAGGAAGCAGTTGACCGGATCGCACGACGGCAAGCGCGACGGCATGTATTTGCAGCGGGAAGCGCTGGATTTCAGCGATCAAAGCTTCTACAAGCTCGACAACAGGGAAATGACCGAGCTGCGAAGCAATTTTCTGGGGCTGTTCGGCCGCGACAGCCAGCGGATCGAGGCCGCTTTCAGTAGCAAGAAAGCCGACCTCGAAAACGAGTTGTATCGGTCTGCGAATACGGGCATTTCCCGCGAGGCGGTGGAGGCAAAGAAAAAAGCCATTCAAGACCGCTTTAATGGCGACATCGAAACGGCCATCAAGAACATGGACCTGATGTACAAACGAATCGCGCTGTACGGCACGATCGGAACGCTGTCGATCTCGGCCATCAGTGCGATTCTGTGGAAGGCCATCGACGAAATCCGGAAGCCGACCAGGCCGTGAAACCCGCCGTCGCCGGCCTCGATCGTTCGGATCGAGGCCGGCGACGGATTGTCTTTCAGCACGCGTTCAGCGCTTCGCGGCGGCGTCCCGCACGAACTCCACTCGCCCGTTCTGCTCGTCGTAACGACAGACGACTCGCGTGCCTTCGGTCACGTCGCCCTTCAACATCTCCTTGGCGAGTTCGTTTTCGATCGACTGCTGGATCTGCCGGCGCAATTCGCGCGCGCCGAATTCCGGCCGATACCCCTGCGCCGCGAGATGCTCGACCACCGAATCGTCGAATGTGATCTCGATGTCCTGGCTGTGCGCCATCCGCTCGACCTGCGCGAGCTGCAGCCGGACGATCGAGCGCATCTCGTCGTCGGACAGCGGCTGGAACACGATGATGTCGTCGATCCGGTTCAGGAACTCCGGCCGGAAATGCTGGCGCAATTCGGTCATCACCGCGCCCTTCATCGACGCGTCCTCGCTCGAAAGGAAGCCCGGCCCCGAACGCTTCTGGCCCGACACGATGTCGGAGCCGAGATTGCTCGTCGCGATCACGACGGTATTGCTGAAGTCGACGACGCGCCCTTTGCCGTCGGTGAGCCGCCCGTCGTCGAACAGTTGCAGCAGCACGTTGTACACGTCCGGGTGCGCCTTCTCGATCTCGTCGAGCAGGATCACGCAGTACGGGCGGCGACGCACGCGCTCGGTCAACTGTCCGCCCTCGTCGTAGCCGACATAGCCCGGGGGCGCGCCGATCAGCCTCGCGACCGCATGGCGCTCCATGTACTCGCTCATGTCGATGCGCACGATCGCGTCCTCGTCGCCGAACACGACTTCCGCGAGCGCCTTCGCGAGTTCGGTCTTGCCGACGCCGGTCGGGCCGAGGAACAGGAACACCGCGGTCGGTCGCCGGCCGCGCTGCAATCCCGCGCGCGAGCGGCGCACCGCATCGCTGACCGCGACGATCGCCTGCTGCTGGCCGATCACGCGCTGATGCAGCCGGCTCTCCATTTCGAGCAGCCGCGTACGCTCCTCGGCGGTCAGTTGCGTGACCGGCACGCCGGTCAGCTTCGACACGATCTCCGCGACGTGTTCCGCCGTCACATCCGACGTGACCGTGCCGAGCCGGCCCTTCCACTCGTCCGTCGCGTCCGCGAGCGCCTTCTCCTTGTCGGCGATCGGCTGGTCGAGCGCATGCGCGCGCTCGAAGTTCTTGCGCGATGCCGCGTAGTCCTGCTCGCGTCGCAACTGCGCGAGTTCCGCTTCGAGTTCGAAGATCGTCGCGGGCCGCGACGTCGCCGAAAGCTGCACGCGCGCGGCCGCCTGATCGACGAGGTCGATCGCCTTGTCGGGCAAGAAGCGGCCGGTGACGTAGCGGTCGGACAGCTCGGCCGCCGACACGAGCGCATCGTCGCGGATCGTCACGCGATGATGCACTTCGAGCTTGTCGCGCAGCCCGCGCAGGATGTTGATCGTCTGCTCGACGCTCGGCTCGGACACGAACACCGGCTGAAAACGCCGCTCGAGCGCCGCGTCTTTCTCGATGTACTTCTGGTACTCGGCGAGCGTGGTCGCGCCGATCAGGTTCAGTTCGCCGCGCGCCATCGCCGGCTTGAACACGTTCGCGATGTCGAGCCCGCCCTCGCCGCCGCCCTGCCCCGCGCCGACGATCGTATGCACCTCGTCGATGAACAGCACGAGCGTGTCGCGCTGCGCGGTGATTTCGTCCATCACCTGCTTCACGCGCTCCTCGAATTCGCCGCGATATTTCGCGCCGGCCACGAGGCCGTTTACGTTCAGTTCGACGAGCCGCCGGCCGCGCAGCGATTCCGGCACGTCGCCGGCCAGCATCCGCTGCGCGAGCCCTTCGGCGATCGCGGTCTTGCCGACGCCCGGCTCGCCGATCAGCACCGGATTGTTCTTGCGGCGCCGCGCGAGCACTTCGACGACGGTTTCGATTTCGCTCGAACGGCCGATCACCGGATCGAGCTTGCCTTCGCTCGCGAGCGCGGTGAGGTCGCGGCTGGTCTGATCGAGATGCGGGGTCGGGCTGGGCGGCTTCGCCGCCGCCGCGCGTTCGCGGGCGTCGCCCTGGGTGCTGACGAGCTGCTGCAACACTTTCTGCGGACTGATGCCGTAGCGGCCGAGCAGATGGCCCGCGAAGCTGTCCGCGACCTGCGACAGCCCGAACAGCAGATGCTCCGGGCCGACGTAGCTGTGCCCCAATTCGCGCGACGCGATGAACGCGCGATCGAGCGCGCTCTTCAGGCGCGGCGACACGGCGATCCGGTTCTGGTCGACATCGCGCGCCGGCTCGCGCTTTTGCGCGTTCGCGTCGATGAACGCGGCGACGTCGGCCGGCTCGATGCCAAGACGCTGAAGCATCGCGGCGCCCGCGTCGTTCATCGCGAGTTCGCAAAGCAGATGCTCCGTATCGACTTCGCGGCGCCCGAACTGCACCGCGCGTTCGGCGGCGCGCTGCAGCAATTCGCGTGCGACGTCGCTGAAATAGCGCTCGACGATCGCGCCGTCGCCGGTTTCCAGCGCTTCGCCGCTGCCGGTGCCGGCGTCGCCCGCGCTCGCCGCATCGGCCTGCACGGCCTGGAACAGCGCTTCGAGCGGACTCAGCGTGCGCTGATGCCGCGTCAGTTGTGCGTAGTGGTAATCGCAGACGTCGAGATACCGCCGCCTGCCGTCCTGCAACACGGCAACGCGCACACTTGCGGGGCGCACCCCGCAGATGTCGCAGTTGAACTGAGCCATTTCGTCTCCTGGTGAGCAATGCGCCGCAAGAACAGGCACGGGCGCCGCGAGAGGATTTGCGTCGAAAAAACCGACGCCTATCGTAGCGTCGAAACGGCGCCGACGTCCGGCCGCTGGCCTTCCCGCCGAGGGTGCCCGGCGCGGCCGTGAGTGACGCATCCGGTGTGCCCGGCTTCCGCCGCACGCGTGCGGCGTTTGCGCGCATCGCCGATAATGGCCGTCTTGTTCCTGTTCTCTCACCCAGGAGTCGCACCGCCCATGTCCGTCCCCACCCCGAAGATTCCGACCGTCCTGTTGACGAACGACGACGGCATCGACGCCCCCGGCCTCGCCGTGCTCGAAGAAGTCGCGGCGGAAATCGCCGACGAAGTCTGGGTCGTCGCGCCCGAGCACGACCAGAGCGGCACGTCGCACTCGATCAGCCTGCATTCGCCGTTGCGCGTGACCCGGCGCGGCGAGCGCCGCTTCGGCGTGCTCGGCACGCCCGGCGACTGCGTGGTGACGGCGGTCCGCCATCTGATGGGCGGCGCGCGGCCGACGCTCGTGCTGTCGGGCATCAATCGCGGCGCGAATCTCGGCGTGGAGACGATGTTCTCGGGCACCGTCGGCGCCGCGATGACGGGCCTGCTGCTCGGGCTGCCGTCGATCGCGCTGAGCCAGGCGTTCACCGACCGCGAACGCGTGCGCTGGGAGACAGCGCGCACGCTGGCGCCGCGCGTGATCCGGCAACTGCTCGCGGTGTCCCACGATGCGCCGGTATGTCTGAACGTGAATTTTCCGGACGTCGACGCGAGCGATGCCGGCCCGCTGACGGTCACGCGCCAGGGCGCCGGGCTCGTGCGCGGGATCGACGTGGTGCCGGAGGTCGATCCGCGCGGCTTCGCGTATCACTGGCTGCGCTTCGAGCGCGCGCCGCGCGACGACGCGCCCGACAGCGAGACGGTCGTGATCCGCTCAGGTGGGGTGTCGGTCACGCCGCTGCAGTTCGAGCGGACCGACGAGCGCACGTTCGCCGCGCTCGACGCGGCGTTGCGCTGACGAGACGCGCCGAGCGCGTCCTCGTCGTTCGTCAGATCAGAAGACGCGACACCTTCGTGCCTTCGAGCGACACGCCGGCCATCAGCCCGGCGTTCGTCAGCACGAAGGCCTGAACCGGGCTCGTCGCGGTGGACGTATCGACCTTGCCGTTCGCGCCGACGGTCACGAGAGCGACGGTCGCGTCCGCGCCGGCCGACCAGCCCTGGCTGCTGAGGAAACGGTCGAGCGCCGGCTGGCTCATGAACGCGAAGATGATCGCCTTCGACTGCGCGCCGATCTGCAGGCCGAACGATCCGCCGGCGGTGCTGTAATAGCCGGTCGTGCGGCCGTCGACGCGCAACGCGCCGTTGCCGTACTGGCCACCGATCCAGAATCCCGCTGCGATCACGGACGGGAACACCAGCACGCCGCGCGACTTGCCGATCAGTTCGCGCGATCCCTCCACGGTGTTGAAAAGACGCGCGAGCGTCGAATCGACGCCCGCGTCGATCTCGTTGCGCTTCGCCGCGTTCTGCGCGGGGTCGTTGCGCGAGTCGAACGGCGTCGTCGTGCAGCCCGTCAGCGCGAGCGAGCCGGTGGCGAGCGCGGTACCGGTCGAAAGGAGGAATTGGCGTCGGCGCATAGGTGAGGTTCCTGGCAAGTTCGATTGTCGATGGAGTTGTCCGTCGCGGCCGGCGCGCGTGCTTGACCGCGATGCGTGGCCACGATGATAGCGCGAGCGGTCTGCCCGACGACAATTGCGACCGCCGCCGACGCTTCGTTGTTCTTGTTGCGCATCGCGCGGCAGGACCGCGCAGGCGGCCTGGCGTTCGCTTGGTCAGCCCGCGTCGCGCGACGCGCCGACCGACAGCAGCGCCTGCGCATACGCGGAGAGATTCGCGTCGCCGAACGGATCGATCACGTCGAACACCGAGCGCGAGCGGGCGCGATACGAGTCGAGCGTGTCGTCGTGGCAATGCAGCGCCGCGAGAAACGCACCCGCGGCTTCGTGCACGTCGGCGCCCGGAAAGTAGTAGCCGGCATCGAGCAGCCACGGCGAGTTGTGAATCAGCGGATAGCCGCCGTACAGCACGTCGAGATAGCCGTATGCGTCGCCGTCTTCGTGCTGGTGTGCGAACACGGCGTCGGCGTGCCGCGCGACGAAATCCACGAGATCGTGCGTGCCATGAAACGTCGTCCGATGGTCGCGCACGAGGTCGTACTTGCCCGCGAGTTGCGCGCGCTTGCCCCGCACGTTCAGACGCGACGCGTTCAGCACATGCAGCGCGCTCACCGCACTGCGTTCCTTGCGATAGACGTCTTCGCACGCGAGCATCGGGATGCCCGGCTCCGTCATCGCGGACAGGTCCGGCTCGTAGACGGCCACGCGCCATCCCGCGCTCCCTGCGCCGCTCGCGCCGTGCGCGGATCGCGCCGATCGTGCGGCCTCGTAGCCGAAGGGCGCGCCGTTGCCCTGCAGCGCCGCCGCGCGACGTTCGATGAACAGCGGGCTCCACACGAACGGCAGCACGCGCAACGGGCAGCGGTATCGCGTGCGCATCAGCGGGATGCTCAGTTCGTCCTTCGGCAGCAGCCAGATTTCGTCGCAGCGATCGGTCAGCGTCGCGCCGGACTGACGGCCGCGCGCGGCGGGCGACGCGTCGTCCGCCTTCGTCGCGTAGCGGCTGCCGATCACCTTGCCGCCACGCGAGCGCATCCGGTCGATCCATTCGGGATTCAATCCGCCGGCCAGTTCGATCAGCACGTCGATGTCGTCGGGCGCCTGCTGCTGCGTGACGACGGCGAGCCCCGGCGCGGCGAGACCGACCTCGCGCGGCAACCGGCATTCGCCGCCGACGTCGATCAGCGCGACCGCGCGCACGAACGGCAAGCGCATGAACGCGGCGGCGAGAAAGAGCGCGTACTGGGTCGCGCCGTCGCGCCAGAAATTCGGGCTGCGGCGGCCGCGGACGGAAATGCCGATGCGCATGAACCGGTCTCCGGAGGCCGTGCAGCCTGCGGCGCACGCACGGGCAGAGAAAAAAGGATTCTTCAGCTTACCATCGGCGCATCCCGCACTTGACGGCGCTTTGTGCGGCAACTAACTAAGCAACGGTTGCAGAACAGGCGGTGACGAAGCGCATGCGCATCGCGGCCCGAAGCGCGCGCGGGCCGTGCCGACGGCGCATGTTACGTGCCGACACAATTGCGCTTGAACCGGGCCGACGGCGCGGTTTCAAAGGCTTATCAACGGAGAAAAATCGTGCTTCGCTTCATTGCACTCGTGGGGACCGCCGCGCTCGTGGCCGGCTGCGCGGTCGAGCAGTGGCCGGCCGGCTACTACTACGGCTATGGCTACCCGTACGGCTATCCGTATGCGTACGGCTACTACCCCGACTACTACTACGGGCCGCCGTTCGGGGCGATCGGCATCTATGGAGGCGGCGGCTACTATCACGGCGGGCATGGCTTTCCGCACGGCGGCGGGCACTACTGGGGCATGCACGGCGGCCCGCATGGCGGTCCGCACGGGGGGCCGCACGGCGGCGGCCACGGCGGGATGTCGTGGAGCCCGGGCGCCGGCGGCCCGCACGGCGGAGGCGGCGCGCGGGGCCGCTAGCGCGGGTTCATCGGAATGGGCAGCCCCGCGGGCGGCCGCGCGCTCAAAAGCTGCCGAACAGCGTGCCGAGCACGATCACGACGACGAGCGCCATCAGCGCGCCGACGATGCTGACGATCACGAGATCGCGATAGCTTTCGCGATGCGTGGACCCGCACACCGCAAGCAGCGTGACGACTGCGCCGTTGTGCGGCAGGCTGTCGAGCGTGCCCGACGACATCACCGCCACGCGATGCAGCAGCCCGGGGTCGATCCCATGCAGCGCGGCGAGCTGCATGTAGGTGTCGCCGAGCGCATCCAGCGCGATCGTCAGGCCGCCCGACGCGGAACCGGTCAGCCCCGACAGCAGATTCGTCGCCACCGCGAGCGACACGAGCGGCCCGCCGCCGATCCCGAGCACCCACTCGCGCACGACCTCGAACGCCGGCAGCGCCGCGATCACCGCGCCGTAGCCGACGAGACTGCCGACGCTCAGCACCGGCAGCACCGACGCATTCGCGCCCGCGTCGAAGCTCGCGCGGATGTCGGCGAGGCGCCCGCGATTCAGCGCGACGAGCACGACGATGCCGAGCGCGAGCGCGACCGACACGCCCCACACGCCCGCGACCGCGGGCAGCGACGTCGGGCCCCACTGCGGCTCTTCGAGGTACGACGCGTCCATGCGCGGGAACACGACCACGTTCATCACGAAGTTCGTCGCGATCACGACGACGAGCGGAACGAGCGCGACGAGCGCGGGCGGCCCGTCGGCCGGCCCCGCGTCGCGCGGGGTATCGCCGATCTCCGCGGGATCGAACGTCTGCGCGACGCTCGCGCGCTCGCGCACCAGCTGCGACTTGCCGTCCTCGATCGGGACGACGGGGTCGACGAAGCCCTCGCCGTTGCGCCGCGCCGCCGCGGCCGCGCGCCCGAGCCACCACAGCCCGAAGGCCGCGATCACGATGCTCGCGACGATGCCGAGCCCCGGCGCCGCGAACGGCGTCGTGCCGAAGAACGGCATCGGGATTGCGTTCTGCAGCGCGGGCGTGCCCGGCAGCGCGGACATCGTGAACGTCGACGTGCCGAGCATGATCGCGGCCGGCATCAGGCGGCGCGGAAGGTTGGCAGAACGGAACAAGGCCTGCGCCATCGGCGCGAGCACGAAGAACGCGACGAAGAGGCTCACGCCGCCGTACGTCACCAGCGCGCCGCCGAGCACGACCGCGAGAATCGCGCGCCGGTTGCCGAGCCGCTCGATCATCAGCCGCGCGACCGCGTCGACGGAGCCGCTGTCCTCCATCAGCTTGCCGAACAGCGAGCCGAGCAGAAACAGCGGAAAGAACTGCGCGAGAAAGCGGCCGGTGCTGAGCATGAACGTCTGCGTCCAGTGCGCGAGCACCGGCTCGCCGGAGACGAGCGCCGCGAGCATCGCGCAGATCGGCGCGAGCAGCAGCACGGTCCAGCCGCGGTACGCGAGCCAGATCAACAGCGCGAGGCTCGCGAGCATGCCGGCCAGGCCGACCGCGAGCGACATCACGGACCCGTTCATCGGATGCCCCCTTCGAGCAGCGCCGCGAAATCGAACGTCGAGCGCTCACCCAGGCTGTCGTCGTGGACGTGCAGGAATTCGTCGGCCGCGTGCCGGCCCTCGTCGAACAGCATCAGCACGAACGCCCATTCGGCGTTGAGCTTCGACGAATAGCCGAGCGACACCATCTTCGGACTGTGGATCCGATGCAACCGCATCGACGCCCAGTGCCGGCCTTCGGCGCTGCCCGCGTCGACGGCCTCGCGCATCAGCGCGATCATCCGCAGCTCTTTGAGGAGCGGCGCGTTGAACGCGATCTCGTTCATGCGGCTGATGATGTCGCGCGCGGAACGCGGCGTGGTCGTGCGCTCGACCGGGTTCACCTGCACGAGGATCGTGTCGTCCGACGTGCACTCGCGGATCAGCGGCGTGAGCGTCGGGTTACCGACGTAGCCGCCGTCCCAGTACGGCTCGCCGTCGATCTCGATCGCCTGGAACAGCGTCGGCAGACACGCGGACGCGAGCAGCACCTCCGGCGTCAGGTCCGCGTTGCGGAACACGCGGCCGCGGCCGCTGTGAACCTGCGTGGCGGTGGTGAAGAGCTTGATCGGCGAATCGCGCAGCGCGTCGAAGTCGATCGTCTGCGCGAGGATCGTGCGCAGCGGATTCACGCCGGCGGGATTCATGTCGTATGGCGACACGACGCGCGCCATCATGTCGAGTGCGACGAACACCGGCGAATGGTCGAGCGTCCAGCGGCCGAGCATCGTGTCGACGAGGCCGCGCCGGAACGGGCTCACGCGCGCCGCGTCGGCGACGCGCCGCCAGAAACGCGTGAGCGCCGCGCGCGCGCCTTCGGCGCCGCCTTGCGCGTAGCCGCTCGCGAGCACCGCCGCGTTCATCGCGCCGGCCGACGTGCCGGAGATGCCGTCGATCCGCAGCCACGGCTCTTCGAGCAGCCGGTCGAGCACGCCCCACGTGAGCGCGCCGTGCGAGCCGCCGCCCTGCAGCGCGAGCGTGACCAGCAGTGGTTCGGTGCGGACGATGCGAATCACGTTGTCGGTGGCTGCTGGCATGGCGGCTCCTGAGGAGATTCGACCATTGGCGAGGTTACAGGAAAAGCGTTCGATGTCTCGTGACGATGCAATCGCCGCGCGGCGACGCTTGCACGCCGGTGGTGCGGCGCGCGTTTGCTAGACTCGTCGATGTACGACGAAACCGTCCTCTGCTGCCCCGCCCCGCCGCCGTGACTCATCCCGCCGAACTCGATCGCCTGCTTGCCGACATCCGCGCGTGCCGCGCCTGCGCCGCGACGCTGCCGCTCGGGCCGCGTCCGGTCTTGCGCGCGAGCACGAGCGCGCGACTGCTGATCGTGGGCCAGGCACCGGGCACGAAAGTCCACGCGTCGGGTGTGCCGTGGGACGACGCGAGCGGCAAGCTGCTGCGCGAATGGCTCGATCTCGATGCCGACACGTTCTACGACGCGTCGCAGATCGCGATCGTCCCGATGGGCTTCTGCTATCCGGGCCGCGGCGCGAGCGGCGACAACCCGCCGAGGCCCGAATGCGCGCGACTGTGGTTCGATGCGCTGCTGCCGCAATTGACGGGCGTGCGGCTCACGCTGCTCGTCGGCCAGTACGCGCAGCGGCATTTTCTCGGCGCGCGCCGCAAGGACTCGCTGACCGCGACGGTGGCGGCCTGGCGCGACTACGCGCCGGCGCATCTGCCGCTGCCGCATCCGTCGCCGCGCAATCGCGGCTGGCTCGCGCGCAACGCGTGGTTCGCCGGCGACGTGCTGCCCGCGTTGCGCGAACGGGTTCATGCGGTGCTCGCGAATCCTTGAACACACCGCCGTCGCCTGATGGAAACGCACGATGAACACGAAACCGAAGATCGACATTCAGCGCGTGTACGGCGCGAGCGCGGATGCGGATGCTCGCGACGCGTGCTTCCTCGTGGACCGGCTGTGGCCGCGCGGCATCCGCAAGGAGTCGCTCGCGCACTGCACGTGGCTGAAGGACGTCGCGCCGAGCAACGCACTGCGCACGTGGTTTCACCAGGATCCGACCCAGTGGGACGCGTTCCGGCATCGCTACGAGGCCGAACTCGATGCGAATCCGGCCGCATGGCAACCGCTCGCCGATGCCGCCGCGCATCGGCACGTCGTGCTGCTGTACGGGTCGCGCAACGAGGAGCAGAACCACGCGATCGTGCTGCGCGATTTTCTGCTGCACCGGTTGAAGCACGGCTGAGCACGCCACGCTCTCGCACGTTGCAAGCGACGTAACAAGGCGTAGGCGCGCGCCGAGCGAAACGCCCCGCGCGGCGCGCGCATCGCAGGCTCGCCTGCGCGCCGCATCGGCTCTTTGTGGCGACTACTGCCGCACGCCACGCGGGAAATACGTCGTTACACGCTCGACGGCCGGCCGGGCGAGCGATCTGCTACCGTGCGAAACACCTGACGAATACGTCGGGCGTTCGACCCACAAGGAGAATCGATGCGAAAGCAGTTCGTTGGTATCGCACTGGCTGGCGCAGCCGGATTCGTCGCGGCCCCGATGCCGGCGCTCGCACAAAGCCAGGCCATCACGAATTCGCCGGTGTATGTATATGCCGGCCCGGCGCCGGACTATCCGGTGGTCTCGCAGCTACCGGCCAACGCGTCGGTCGCGGTGATGGGCTGCGTCGCCGGCTACACGTGGTGCGACGTGATGGTGCCCGGCCTGCGGGGCTGGGTGTACGGCGGCGCGCTCTATTACCCGTACCAGGGGATGACGGTGCCCGCGATGAACTACGGGGCGGTGCTCGGCTTGCCGATCATCGGCTTCACGCTCGGCGCCTACTGGGACAGCTACTATCGCGACCGGCCGTGGTATCGCGACCAGGGGCGCTGGATGCATCACGCGCCGCCGAACGCCGCGCCGCCGCCGCATTTCCGGCCGCCGCCCGGCCACGGGCTGATGCCGGTGGTGCCGCACGGCAGGCCCGGTGAGGCCGGCGGACCGCGGCCGGGTTTCGGTCCGGGATATGGTCCGGGCCATGGTCCCGGTTTCGATCACGCGGGCGGTCGGCCGCCCGGCGGGCCCGCCGTTCATGCGCCGGGACCGGCGCCCGGGCGTCCGCCAGGCGGTGGACCCGGGTATGTCGGCGGGCATCCGCCAGGCGGCGGACCGGCCCATGCCGGTGGCAGGCCGCCAGGCGAAAGACCGGCCGGCGCGGCGCCCGGTGGCCGGCCGCCGGGCGGCGGCGGGCCAGGCCCGTCGCACGGAGGCGGTCGTCCGGGTGGCGGCGGCGAACGGCCCGGAGGCGGTGGACAGCACGGCGGCGGCGAACGGCCGGGCGGAGGGGGTGGACAGCACGGCGGCGGCGATCACCGTCCGTGACGCCCATCCGCGGTGAACGCGCTGCGCGACACGATCCCTGTGCCGCGCAGCGTCAGCAGATCAACTGCCGATTGGCGGCCCGGCGACGGGGCGACTACCACGTCGCGCGGGCGCGATAGACGACGCCCCAGCCGTGCGCGAACGCCATGCGCGAGGTTCTGCGTGATACGGCCGCCGCTCTTTTCGCCGGATATGCCGTGTGGCGACGGGTAAGACTTCAAGCGGTACGACAGACGGATTCGAAGCCGTCACGGAGGAGGAAACTGCGCGGCGGTGCGCTGCCCGTCGACGTTGGCAATGCGCTGCAATCGAAACAGACTGCGCCAGCCGAATGCGGTCGAATCGCGAGTGCGTTCGCGCACGATCAGCATCAGTGGCCGCCAGGTCGCGCGCATCAGCAGGATGTCGTCGATCGACCGCTGCGCGCGACGCACCCCTTCCCGATCGCCTCGTCGCGCGGCCAGCCCGGCGATCGCGCGATAGCCGTCTATCCACGCGCCCGCCTCGCCCCGCATCGAGTAGTTGACGTTGTAGTGGCAATACTTGCTCGTCTTGCCGAGCTTCACGATGTCCTGCTCGAACTGGTCGAGCAGCACGGCCGCGCGGAGCCGGTTGTCCGGCGTATCTTTCTCGCCGGCCGCGTCGGGTTCGAGCGTTTCGATGCAACGCATCAGCCAGTTCTCGCGATTGCCGGCGATTTCCGCTGCCATATCGCGAGGCGTTGAATAATGGCGATCGAGATCGGCGTCCTGCTTGTCGCCGACCAGGAACGGCGAGATCTCGTGCTGTTCCTTGACCCACGCAAAGTCGCGCGACATCCCCAACTGCATCGGCACCGACTCGCGCTGCACCTCACCGTGTTCGCCGTCCTGGCCGATCGGCACGTACTGGCTGGACAGCGGCGCGAAGTTCAGGTTGACGGTGGCGCCCGCGCGCTGCTGCGCGGTATCGCTCTTCGCGCCCACGATGCGGACCTGACCGCCCGTTTCGAAGCGCTTGTCGCGCGTGCGCTCCGCCTCGACGAAGGCCGATGCCTCGATTCCCAGCGTCTGTCCCGCGCCGTGCGGGTCCTTGAGACTCGCCGACGGCAGCCGCGCGGACACGCGGGCCGTGACGGTCTTCGTGTCGGTGAAGCCGTCGAGCTGCGTCACGACGACCTCGGGATTGCGCGCGAAGATCGCTTCGAGCGGGTCTTGGTACGCGCGGCCGCGATCGGGCTGGACGATGTCCCAGCGCACCATGCTGTCGAGCGCGTTCAACATGTTTGCTCGCATCTCGTCGTCCTTGTGACGTCTTCTGAAAAAGCGCATCACCGTCGAGTCCGTGCGCGTCTGCTGGCTCGCCGCTCGCGCCGTGAAGGTGCCCTGCAAGGAAACGCCGGGTACGATCTGCGGTCCTGCCGCGACGCCGACGGTCGCTTCTTTCGCGCGCGTGTGCGCCGAGCCGAACGACAGTTCCATGCCGATAATCGGCATGAAGAGCTGCACGAACGCTTCATCCGTCATCGATTTCTCGGCCGTGAAGATCGGCGATGCAACCGGCGATACCGCTCCATACGGCAGCGAAGGCAGATTCACGCCGACGCTCCCGCCCCCGCCCATGCGCAAGCGGTCGCGCAGGCGGATATTCAGGATGAACGGCCGGAAGAACGTGACGATGTCGGTCTTGCTGCCAAGGTATTCGGCCTTCAGCAACTGCATCGCGGCATCAAGGCCGACGTCGGTCGCTTCGCCGTCTTCGGCGTCGGCCCGGCGCAGATCGGCGGGCAACCCCTGATTGAGATGCTCCTCGATCCGGTTGATGGCTTCGTACGCGGTGATGCCGCTGCCGCATGCATCCTTGAAGAACGTCGGCAACTCGACCGGTGCGGCCTTGCGCAATACATTGGGTTGGCGCGCGCGGTCGCTGCGCGCCTTCAGCGCGTCTTCGCCGATACGGCGGCTGACGCTGTTCGCGTCCTTCGCATCGAGCCGGATCTGCGACAGATGCTGGCCGCGGTTGTGCAACAGCTTCAGATGGTCGACCGTGGCCTGTGCAGCCTGCGTTGCCTGCGTTAATTCCGGCGTGCCGCCGAACGCGCGGCATGCGGCAATCGTCCGTCCCAGGTCGGACATGCGGTGTTGCACGTGAGCATCCACCTTGATGCGCGGCGACTGCATGCCCATGCTTTCGCCCACGTCGTATGCGCGGTTGATCGTGCGCTTGCCGAACGGCGTCTTGTTCAGGTTCGGCAGCGCGCGGCGCCACAGGGCCGGCTTCGAGGCCGCCTCCCGACCTGCCGGATTCGCCTCGTCACCGTCCTCCGGGACATCGGTTGCGTCGGTTTTCGCGGCGGACGCCGCGGCGCGGATGACCCACTCCGTAATCGCTTTCTTCAGCCGCAGGTTGTGCTGCGCATACGGGGAGCCCGGCGCGTTGCTGAAGTAGCCGTTGCGAACCGCGTTGTAGGCCGCGTGATCGACGTCGTCGAATTCGACTTCCGTCGACGTCAGGCGCGCGTGCGCGACGCGCTTCGCCTGCTGCAGCCAGCTCGCCACGCCATTGTCGTTTGACCGTTCGCCCTGCTGCGCGTCGTCCGCATTCCAGAACACGCGCAGCGTCTGCGACCGCGCAGGGTCCGCGGGCTCGGCGCCGTCGCTCGACAGCGCGTGCAGCATGTCGGTGCCGCGCGGCAGCGTCGCCATCTTGCGGCACAGCGCGACGATGCGCGCGTTGTCGTCCGTGGACGGCGCAGCGTTCTCCATCCGCACCCAGTGCGTCACCGGATGCTGGGCGAGTGTGTCGAGCATACGGGCGGCCTCGGCCGCGTCGGCGCCGACATCGGCCATCGACCGCGTGACGATTTCCAGCACGAGTTGCGGCGGCACGGGAAGCGGCGGCTGCGGCGCGGTCAGGCGCAGCGCAAACTGTCTGAGCGCCGCCTGTAGTTCAGGCGGCGCTTGTGGTCCGAACACGTGCGCGGCCTCGGTCAACTGATCGACCATCTTTTGACGCACGGCGTCGATCGCATCCTTCTCGCGCTGCTTGCCGCTCTTGACTTCACCTTCGGGCGAGATCGTCGTTTCAGCCTGGTCGATCCGGTCCGCATCGGCCTTGCGTTCCTCCAGTGCAAGCGACGCTTTCAGCAGCGACGGCACCGCACGGTCCGCGACGTGCCATTGCCGGTCGGCCTGCGCGCGCTCGCTCATCAACGCGGCGATGCTGTCGTTCAACGCCGCGAATCGCTGCAGGCGTTCGCGGCAGCGATTCTGCTCCGCGATCGCCTCGACGAGCACGCTGCGGGTCTGCGCGATCCTGCGTTCGACCCTGGCGGCCTTGGCCGCTGCCGAACGTGTGTTCGCCCTCGGCCCGGCAAGCTCCGCGTGCCTCGCGGTCAACCGGGTCAACCGCGCCGTCGCCTGAGCGGCAATTTCCTCTGCCGCGGACAGGTCGTCGTCGAACGACGTCAACGCCTCGGCTTCCTCGGCGCGCACCTTCGCGTGTGCCCTCAACCGCACTTCGATCGCCGCGCGCCGGTTGTCCGCATTCGCGCGCAATCCGTAGATCTCGCGCTTCAGGTCATTGAGCCGGTCGAGCGCGAACGACAGGTTCCTGTCCGCCTGGTCCGACAGATGACTCAGGCTGATCAATTCCAGTAGCTCCGTGCCGTGAACCGTATCGTGCAGCGAGCGGTTCGCCGCTCGCAGCGACCATTCGGCGAGGCGCAGCCGCCTCTTCGCAGCGCCGAGATGCTGTGCGTGTTCCAGCGGCTGATCGCCGGGCACCGCGGTACGCGCGACCTCGTGCTGCTCGCGAGCCTCCGTCAGTTCGACCACGGCCTCGTCGACGACCCGGCGACGGTTTTCCACAGCGTTGAACAGCTTGCGCGCCTGTTGTTCGTTGGCGAGGCGCCTGCGCGACATCACCGGGTTCTGGCGCAACGCCGGTGCGGTAAGCCGGCTGCCGGGGCCATTGGTAAAACTCGCCATGTCCTGCATGGGCGTGGGGCTCAGCCACGGGGCGACCGCGGTAGCCAGTCGACGTGCCTTCGACGGCGCCGGCCGGTCGTACACCACCGTCTCCGGCATGTGCAGGCCGGCAGCCATCGCATCGGCAACGCGCAGCAGGTTGCGCGCATCCTCGAGAACCGGATCGCGGTCGGCATCGGTGGCGCCGGGTGCCGGCTTGATGGCTTCGCCCAAAGGCCCGGGCGGTCCCGCGACGCCCGCATGCGTTTGCCCCGGCACGCCGGCGCGCAACGGGCCATTGATCGTGCGGCTCGTGCCGGAAACCCCCATCGTCACGTTGACCTGACGTCCGCTGATTCCGGCCGCCAGCCGCTTTTTCAAGGAAGGCGCGCCGGTCGTCGAGGCGGGAACCTGTTTGGCCTGCGAACGGTGTACAGCGGCGGCCGCATCGGGGCCGAGGCGCTTCGGCGTCACCTGCGGCAAAGGGTTGTTCGCGTTCGGCGTCGTCGACGGCGGGCGGGGCCTCTCCAGGCCCTCGAGCGGACCCGTTATCGGGGGAGGAGAAGAAGGACGCCGGGGCTCGTCATGATGGCCGGACTCAGCCTCGTCTTTTTCGTTTTCGGACAACGCCGGGAGACCTGACGGCAAGCGGCCGATCGAATTCACACTCACCGGGGCTGCCCCCGTGATGGCCGCCCGACGATGCGAGCTGTCGTTGCTTTCGCCACTTCCGGGCGATACGGATTCATCTTTTGACTTCCCAGGCAGCGTTGCGCACGCCTGAGAAATTAGCCGCTTTTGATGCGGAGACTTATAACGAATAATCGTTTGCTAATTTATCTTCCCGCGATTCAAAACGAGAACGGGCCACGCAGCCGCTGGCGGCTGCGTGGCCCGTCGGACCAGCCGGGTTGACCGGGTCGCCCGAGTGCTAGCGCACCCAGTGGCAGACGTGATGATGGTGATGGTCGAAGTGACACACCTTGTGTGCAGCGAATGCGCTCAGCGGAGCAGCCAGCACAGCGACGAAGGTGGACAGCATGGCGACGGACTTGAATGCTTTCATGTTGTAGGCTCGGAAATCGGCGGATGAATGCGAACGTGTCGCGGGGAACGCACTTTAACGCAATCCGCGCGCGCGCGAGTTACGCGGATGTAACGGCCGTAGCATCGGGTGTCTGCGACTTGACACAGCGAGCGCCAATGTCCAGACAAGCGCCGTAACATGGGAGCCCTTCCCTCGCGAGAACGCGCGCGTGTCGCGACATCCGTCCCATGAAACTGACCTTTCTCGGCGCCACCGAAACCGTCACCGGCTCGCGTTATCTGATCGACTCGAACGGTCGCAGGATCCTCGTCGACTGCGGGCTGTTCCAGGGCGCGAAGAACCTGCGTCTGCGCAACTGGCTCCCGCTGCCGTTCGCACCGTCGTCGCTCGACGCGGTGATCCTCACGCACGCGCATCTCGATCACAGCGGTTATCTGCCGGTGCTCGTGCGCAACGGCTATCGCGGTCCGGTGTACTGCACGGACGCCACGGCCGAGCTATGCCACGTGTTGCTGAACGACGCCGCGAAGCTTCAGCAGGAAGAAGCCGACGACGCGAACCGGCTCGGCTATTCGAAGCATCATCCGGCGTTGCCGCTCTTCACGACCGACGACGCGCAGCGCGCGCTCGCGCTGCTCGCGCCGCGCGGCTTCGAGACGCCGGTCGCCATCGCGCACGACACCGGCTTCGGCTTTCTGCCGGCCGGCCACATTCTCGGCGCGGCGAGCGTCGTGCTGCGCTGCGGACCGCGCGTCGTCGTGTTCTCGGGCGACCTCGGCCGGCCGAACGATCCACTGATGCCGCCGCCGCAGCCACCCGTGCGAGCGGACTGGCTGATCGTCGAATCGACGTATGGCAACCGTCTGCACGACCGCGCCGATCCGGCCGCGCAGCTTGCCGACGTGTTCAACAAGACGTTCGCGCGCGGCGGAGTCGTCGTGATTCCGTGCTTCGCGGTCGGCCGCGCGCAGGAGATCCTGTATTACGTCGCGCAGTTGAAGGCGAGCGGACGGATGCGCAACGTGCCCGTCTATCTCGACAGCCCGATGGCGACCGCGGTCACCGACATCTATCGCCGCTATCCGCGCGAACATCGGCTGTCCGCGTCCGCGGCGGAAGCGATCGACCACGCGGCCGTGATGGTGCGCGACGTCGAGCAATCGAAAGCCATCGCGCAGAAAGCCGGGCCGATGGTCGTCATCGCCGGCAGCGGCATGGCCACCGGCGGACGCGTGCTGCATCACCTGAAGCAGTTCGCGCCCGATGCGCGCAACACGATCGCGCTGGTCGGCTTTCAGGCGGCCGGCACGCGCGGCGCGGCGCTCGCGGCGCACGAGCCGACGCTCAAGATTCACGGCGAGTATGTGAGCGTGCACGCGAGGGTCGAGACGATCACGTCGCTATCCGCGCATGCGGATTACGGCGAAATCCTCGCGTGGCTTCGTCAGTTGCGCGAGCCGCCCGCGCGGACGTTCGTCACGCACGGCGAGCCGGGCGCGGCCGACTCGCTGCGGCGCAGGATCGAAGAGACGCTTCACTGGTCGTGCGACGTGCCGCAGTGGTGCGACACCGTCGAATGGCCCGACGACGACGGCGGCGACGAGCGCCGCATCGCACGCGCCGCGACTCCCTGATGCGCGGCGCGCGCGAGGCGGCGACAGACAGGGAATCAGCCGATTTCGAGGCGCTTGGTCGACGCGGCAGCTTTCTTCGGCAGCGTCAGCGTCAGCACGCCGTCCTTGTACTGCGCGCTGGACGCCGCGTCGTCGATGTCGCTCGCCAGCGTGAACGAGCGGCTCACCGAGCCCGAGTAGCGCTCGCGCCGCACGACGCGCTCGCCTTCCTTCAGCTCGGTGTCGCGCTCGATTTTCGCGGCGATCGACACCGCGTTGCCGTCGATCTTCACGTCGATGTCCTTCTTGTCGACGCCCGGAATTTCGGCCTCGACCGTATAGGCCGAGTCGGTCTCCGTCACGTCGAGCCGGATGCTCATCCCCTGCTGGGCTTCGTCGCTGCCGATCACGCCGCGCAGCGGGCGAAACAAGCCTTGAAACAGATCCGGCACGCTCTCCATCGAAAACGGGTCGTAACGCGTCATGTTGCTCATGGCTGCCTCCTTCAAAAAGACGGTTGCGAAGGACGTTCGCCGCGCCGGCCGTTGCGCGACGCGACGAACCGAAAACCAGTAGCGACGACGAGCCGTGCCGCGCCCGCTGCGCACGCTCACGTCACCGCTCGAACACATAGGCACCCGGTGCGTCGGCGAGCCCGTCGCGCACTGCCCGCGCGGCGATGTCGCCCGCCGAATGCTCGTGCAGCCACGACGCCCAGCACGGCCACCAGGAGCCTTCGACGGGCGCCGTCTCGTCGAAGAACGCCTGCGGGCCGCGATACGGCGCCGACGCCTCGCGCGTGCCGCACCGGTAATGGCGGCCCGGATGACCCGGCTCCGACACGATCCCCGCGTTGTGGCCGCCCGCGGTCAGCACGAACGTCAGCGGGTTGCGCGTGTACAGCAGCAGCTTGTACACGGAGCGCCACGGCGACACGTGATCGCGCTCGGTGCCGACGACGAACGTCGGCTGCTCGATGTCCGCGAGCGCGACCGGTTGATCGTCGACGCAATAGCGTCCGTCCGCGAGATCGTTGTTCAGGAACAGGTTGTTCAGATACTCGATGTGCATCCGGTACGGCATGCGCGTCGTGTCCGCATTCCACGACATCAGGTCGTTCGGCTCCGTGCGCCGGCCGAGCAGATACTCGCTCATCATCCTCGACCACACGAGGTCGCGCGCATTCAGCAGCTGGAATGTCGCGGCCATCTGCGAGCCGCGCAGATACCCCTGGCGCCACATCAGCGCGTCGAGCGCGGCCAGCTCGCTCGCGTCGATGAAAAGGCCCAGCTCGCCCGGCTCGGTGAAGTCGGTCTGCGCGGCGAGCAGCGACACCGTCGCGAGTTCGCCGGCGCGGCCGTCGCGGTCGAGCGCGGCTGCCGCCATCGCGAGCAGCGTGCCGCCGAGGCAGTAGCCGACCGCATGCACGCGCTCGCCGCAGCGCTCGCGCACCTCGGCGAGCGCGGCCAGCGCGCCGTGCTTCAGATAGTCGTCGAGACTCTGGTCGCGCGCTTGCGCACCCGGGTTGTGCCACGACAGCGTGAACACGGTGAAGCCCTGCTCGACCAGGTAGCGGATCAGCGAGTTGTGCGGCTGCAGGTCGAGGATGTAGTACTTCATGATCCACGACGGCACGATGAACACCGGCTCGCGCGCGACCGTGGGCGTCAGCGGGTCGTATTGCAGCAGCTCGCACAACCCGTTGCGCCAGATGACCGAGCCGGGCGTGATCGCGACGTCGCGCCCCGGCTCGTACGCCATCGGCGCATGAACCGGCACGCCGCCGGCGCGCTTCGCCAGATCGGCGAGATCCTCGCCCCAGTGGTACAGCCCGGCGACGAAATTCGTGCCGCCGTTTTTCATCGCGGTCTGCAGCACGACCGGATTCGTCGCGACGAAATTGCCCGGCGAACAGGCATCCATCCACTGCCGCGCGAGAAAGCGCACGACGTCCTCGTGATGGCGCCCGACGCCGGGCACGCCGGTCGTCGCGTTCTGCCACCACTGCTGCGTGCGCAGGAATGCGTCGCGGTAGCCGCTGAACGGCCAGTTCGACCACGACGCGTCGGCGAAACGCGGATCGGCCTCCGCGGTTGCGCGCCCGTCGGTGGTCGAGGTCGCGGCGTGCTCTGCGGCTGTCGCTGGGGACGCACTCGCGCCCGCCGGCATCGGATAAAGCGACTCCACGATGCTGCGCCACACCTGCGCGCCGAGTTCGAGGCGCTTGCCGGGCGAAATCGCGAGATGCATCGCCCAGTCGAGGCACGCGAGCACCGCCGACGCCGGCGACAATCCGCCCGTCAGCATCGCGACGCTCGCATGCGTGAGCAGATCGAGCGAGTCGTCGTGCAAACCGCGTGGGGGCATGCACTCGCGCGCCGCGGGCCGGGTCAGTGCCGACGCACCGGCTGCCGTGAGCGGCCACGCGGTCTTCGCGGGGCGGGGATGCGCCGGCACCGCCGACGGCGCTTGCGCGACCCCGTCCGATGCGGCGACCGTCGCCGGAACCACGGTCGCGACGTCGCGGCCGCCCGCTTTCGCGCGCGCCGTGCGCGGCGCTTTCGTCACTGGTTTCATCGTGTCATTCATCGCGTCACGCATTCCACCGTTGATTGCGACATCCGCGTCGCAGGGATGCCGGCCACGTTCGACCCCTCAAGACCACTTACGACCACAACGCCGCGTGCGCTCAGGCCGCCGCCTGCTCTTCGCCGCGCACGAGCATCACCGGCCGGTCGGCCGTGCGCAACAGCGACTCCGCGACACTGCCGAGCAACAGCCGCTTCACACCGGACAGCCCGCGCGTGCCCATCACGATCAGATCCGAGTTTTCCTCGGCGGCGATCCGCGAGATCACCGCGGCGATCTCCTCACCGTGCGAATCGGCGGCGCGCACCACGCCCGGCACCTGCGCGGCCTCGAAACGCGCCTTCGCGTCGGCGAGCGCCTCGGTCGCGAGATCGTGCGCGGTCGTCTCGCGCGACTGTTCCTCGGCGAAGCCGGATGCCACGTCGACGAGCCGCGCCGGATGCAGCACGACGCTGAGCGCGAGGATCTGCCCGCCGGTTGCCTTTGCCACCTTGATCGCCTCGTCCATCGCGCGCTGCGCGCTGCGGCTGCCGTCGACCGCCACCAGTATCTGCTTGTACATCGCTGCCTCCCGGGCTTTGCCCTCGATGCCGGTCCCGCGCCGCGCGGCGGACCACCGGCCGTTGATTGTGCGCTCGTCTGTTCGTCCGCGGCGACTGGATACCGATACTGCAAAACCGGTCCGCACAGGCGGCGGACCGCTGCGGTCCGTCGTCACGTCGTCCCGTCTGCGCGCTCGCGCATCGTCAGCACCGCCGCTCCCGTCAGCCGGCCCGAGCGCAGGTCGGCGAGCGCGCGGTTCGCGTCGGCGAGCGGGTAGCGCGTGGTTTCGATTTCGAGCGGATAGCGGCCGGCGATCTGCATGAACGCGACGCCGTCGTCGCGCGTGAGATTCGCGACCGATACGACGCGCCGTTCCTGCCACAGCAGTGAATAAGGAAACGACGGGATGTCGCTCATATGAATCCCGCCGCAGACCACGATGCCGCCCTTCGCGACCGCCTTCAGCGCAACGGGCACCAGCGCGCCGACGGGCGCGAACAGCAGCGCGGCGTCGAGTTCGTCGGGCGCGCGCTCGTCGCTGCCGCCCGCCCACGCGGCGCCGAGCCGGCGCGCGAACTGCTGCGCCGCCACGTCGCCCGGACTCGTGAACGCATAGACCGCGCGCTGCTGATGCCACGCGATCTGCGCGACGATATGCGCGGCCGCGCCGAATCCGTAGATGCCGATGCGCTTCGCGTCGCCGGCCATCGCGAGCGTGCGGTAGCCGATCAGACCGGCGCAGAGCAGCGGCGCGGCATCGACGTCGCTGTAGCCGTCCGGCAGATGAAAGCAGTAGCGACTGTTCGCGACGGTGCGCTCGGCGTAACCGCCGTCGATCGTATAGCCGGTGAAGCCCGGCGCGTCGCACAGGTTTTCGCGATGCTGCAGGCAATAGCGGCAATGGCCGCACGTGTGGCCGAGCCACGGCACGCCGACGCGCTCGCCCAGTGCGAAGCCGGTCACGTTGCGACCGAGCGCCGCCACCGTGCCGACGATCTCGTGGCCCGGAATCACCGGGCGCTTCGGATCGGTCAGGTCGCCATCGACGACATGCAGATCCGTGCGGCACACGCCGCACGCATGAATGTCGATCAGCAGGTCGTCGTCGCCGGGTATCGGGTCCGGCACCTCGGCCTCGCGCAGCAACGGGCCCGTGCCGTCGTACAGCATCGCACGCATCGCCTTGACTCCCGTTTGTGTTCCGGTTCGTGGCGCACGTCTGCGTTGTCGCCGCGACGCAGGCCGCGCGCCGTCGCATCGTTCATCGTGTCATGTTACGCGGTCGGCGGGCGCGTCGCGTTGCGAGCGAACGCGCGACGTCGGCCCGAATTCGACCCGATGTTCCGATGAACAGGCAGGCCTTCGGCGGGATGGCGAACGTGGCACCATGGCAAGTCGCGCCGCACACCGCTTTCCCGTCACATTCCCGTCACACGCCGCACGCGAGCGTCGTCGTCCGGCCTCGCGCCGCCGCCACCGGAGTCTCGCCATGAACACCGTCGCCGATGTCCCTCGCCCGCCGCTGTCCGACGAACTGCTGCAACGCATGGACGCGTGGTGGCGCGCGGCCAATTATCTGTCGGTCGGGCAGATCTATCTGCTAGCCAACCCGCTGTTGCGCGAGCCGCTGGAGCTGAAGCACGTGAAGCCGCGTCTGCTCGGGCACTGGGGTACGACGCCCGGACTGAACTTCCTGTACACGCACCTGAATCGCGTGATCAACGAGCGCGACCTCGATCTGCTGTTCATCGCCGGCCCGGGGCACGGCGGGCCGGCCGTCGTCGCGAATACGTGGCTCGAAGGGACGTACAGCGAAACGTTCCCTAACGTGTCGCAGGACGCCGAAGGCATGGCGAGGCTCTTCAAGCAGTTCAGCTTCCCCGGCGGCGTGCCGAGCCACGTTGCGCCGCAGACGCCCGGCTCGATCCACGAAGGCGGCGAGCTGGGCTACGCGCTGTCGCATGCGTATGGCGCGGTGTTCGACAATCCGGACCTGATCGCCGCGTGCGTGGTCGGCGACGGCGAGGCGGAAACCGGTCCGCTCGCCACGTCGTGGCATTCGAACAAGTTCCTGAACCCGGCGACCGACGGCGCCGTGCTGCCGATCCTGCACCTGAACGGCTACAAGATCGCGAGCCCGACCGTGCTCGCGCGGATCGGCGACGAAGAGCTGACCGCGCTGATGCGCGGCTACGGCCACGAGCCGATCTTCGTCGAGGGCGACGAACCGGTGGCGATGCATCGTCTGATGGCGAGCGCGTTCGACACGGCGTTCGACGCGATCGCGCAGATCCAGCATGCCGCGCGACACGGCGGCGACCTCGCGCGCCCGCGCTGGCCGATGATCGTGCTGCGCTCGCCGAAGGGCTGGACCGGCCCGAAGACCGTCGATGGTGAAAAGACCGAGGGTTCGTGGCGCTCGCACCAGGTGCCACTCGCGAATATCGGCAAGCCCGGGCATCTCGACGTGCTCGAAAGCTGGATGCGCAGCTACCGGCCGGAAGACCTGTTCGACGAGTTCGGCCGTCCTCTGCCGGAGATCGCCGCGCTCGCTCCGCGCGGCGAGCGGCGCATGAGCGCGAATCCGCGCACGAACGGCGGTGGCCGCGTGCGCGAATTGCGCGTGCCGGAATTCGAGAGCCATGCGGTCGCGGTGCCGGCGCCGGGCCAGGTCGACGCAGAAGCGACGCGCGTGATGGGCGCGTTCCTGCGCGAGGTGATGCGCGTGAACCTGCCGACCCGCAACTTCCGGATCTTCGGACCGGACGAAACCGCGTCGAACCGCTGGTCCGACGTGTTCGACGTGACGCCGCGCACGTGGCTCGCGCAGACGACGCCCGACGACGTGCTGCTCGCGCCCGATGGCCGCGTGATGGAGATCCTGAGCGAGCACACGTGCCAGGGCTGGCTGGAAGGCTATCTGCTGACCGGGCGGCACGGATTCATGTCGTGCTACGAGGCGTTCATCCACATCGTCGACTCGATGTTCAACCAGCACGCGAAGTGGCTGAAGGTGATCCGCGAGATCCCGTGGCGCCGGCCGCTGCCGTCGCTGAACTACCTGCTGACCTCGCACGTGTGGCGGCAGGATCACAACGGCTTCAGCCATCAGGACCCCGGCTTCATCGACTATGCGGTGAACAAGAAGGCGGACACCGTGCGCGTGTATCTGCCGCCCGACGCGAACACGCTGCTCGCGGTGACCGACCACGTGATGCGCACGTGGAACCGGATCAACATCGTCGTCGCGGGGAAGAACCCGCAGGCGCAGTGGCTCGACATCGACGCCGCGATCCGCCACTGCGCGGACGGCATCGGCATCTGGCAGTGGGCGAGCAACGACGAAGACGGCGAGCCGGACGTCGTGATGGCGTGCGCCGGCGACGTGCCGACCATGGAGACGATCGCCGCCGTCGATCTGCTGCGCACGTGGCTGCCGGATCTGAAGATGCGCGTCGTGAACGTGGTGGACCTGATGACGCTGGAATCCGCGGACCGGCATCCGCACGGGCTGGCCGACGCGGCGTTCGACGCCCTCTTCACGACGAGCCGGCCGGTGATCTTCGCGCATCACAGCTATCCGACGCTGATCCACAAGCTCACGTACCGGCGCACGAACCACTCGAACTTCCACGTGCACGGCTTCATCGAGGAAGGCACGACGACGACGCCGTTCGACATGACCGTCGTGAACCGCCTCGACCGCTATCACCTGTGCGAAGCGGTGATCGCCCACGTGCCGGGTCTGTCGCAGCGCGCGGCGCACGTGCGGCAGACGCTGCGCGACAAGCTTGCCGCGCACCGCCGTTACGTCGACGAGTACGGCGACGACATGCCGGAAATCCGCAACTGGCGCTGGTCCGGCAACGCGGGCTAGACCCGCGCCGGGCGGAACGGACAAGAGGGAGACCGCGGGCGCCGGGGACGCGCGCTACTGCCGCGCGCGGGCGAACTCGTGCGCGAACGCATCGACGAATGCGTTCAGACAGTCGGGAGGGAGATGGTCGATGCCGGCCGCGCCGACGCGGCCATTGCCGCCCGGGAAATTCCGGCACAGCCGGTCCGCGCCGATGGGCCGCGTGCGCGGCGCGCGCACGCTGACCGTGTAGCCGCCGTCCGGGCGCGTGGTCAGCACCGCATGCGCGCAGGTCGGCTCCTCGATCGCGAGCGCGTTCGCGAACAGGCCGCGCACGCGGCGCGCCCACGGCTCGTCGGGCAGCACGTGCACGCTGCCCCAGCGCAGCGCGACGAGCGGCGTGACGTTGTTCGCGCGCTCCAGATCCTCGCGGCGGCACGCGGTGAGGCGGTGGACGACCGGCGCGGCGTCGAGGAATTCGAGCGGGTCGGCGAACGGCCGCATCGTCTCGTACAGCGCGATCGGCGCAATCGGCAGTTCTTCGACGCGCTCGCCATACGAGTTGTAGTTGAGCGACTCGCCGAGGTCGCGCAGTCGCTCCACCTCTTCGTCTGAAAGCCCGATGTCGCCTGCGAGCGCCTGTGCGGTCTCCGGAAGATTGTCGCCCCACGCGGCCGCGATCGCCCAGCGCCGGAACCGGCCGCCGAGATGCCGGTCCACCAGCACGCTCGTGCAGACGTTCGCGGTCGTGTCGATATACGCGCGCAGGTTCTTGTACGGCGGCACGTCGCCCGCGTAGTGGTGGTCGAAGTATTCGATCTCGATGCCCTTCGCGAGCAGCGGTTCGAGCGCGTCGCGGTTGGTGTCGAACGACAGGTCGAGCACCGTCATGGTGTCGCCGGGCCGCGCGCTCGCGCGTGCGACGAGCGCGATGTCGTGCTTGGTGCCGGTGATCAGTGTCGCCTCGCGCGGCGTCGCGAGCCGCAATTGATGCAGCGCGCAAAGGCCGTCGGCATCGCCGTTGAATACGTCGTAATGCGCCATGTTTCAGCAATCCCCCTGTGTTGGGCGCGATCGGAATTCACGCCAGGAGCACTTCGATATCACGAAGCGCCCGGATAGTCGATAGCCCGATGCCGCTATCGACACGGACGCCCCGAATTCGTCAGCCGGCGTTCGGTTTGTTCGGCCGCGTTTTGAGGATAGTCTGATCGCCTGTCGGCGGACAGACCGGCTCGGGCTGCGCCGTTCGCACGTACCGGCGAGCGCCGGCCGTGTATGCTCGCGCGTGAAGCCCGGATCGCCCCGCTCCCGCCGTCCTGCACAGAACGATGCCCGCCGATACCCTCGTCACCCGCGCGCCGCAGCACGCGCGCAACCGTCTGCGCGCCGCGCGCCGCCACTTTCGCGCGGTCGATACCGCGTTGCGCCGCGCGAGCACGTACGCGCACCCGGCCGGGCGCATCGTGCGGATCGAGACGCATATTTCGGTCGTCTATCTCGCCGGACGCTACGCGTACAAGATCATGAAACCGGTCGACTTCGGGTTCGTCGACTTCACGCAGCCCGCCGCGCGCCAGCGCTGCTGCGAGGCCGAGATCCGGCTGAACCGGCCGTTTGCCGCGTCGATCTACGTGGGCGTCGAGCCGCTGACGCGCGACGCGCGCGGTTGCCGGCTCGGCCGTCGCGACGCCCGCGCGCGCGTCGTCGACCACGCGGTCAAGATGCGGCGCTTCGACGAGCGGATGCTGTTTTCGAACCTGCTCGCGCGCGGCGAACTGCTGCCAGCCGACATCGATGCCGCAGCCGACCACCTCGTCGACAGCTACCGCCACGCGCCGCGCGCGCCGGCGACGCGGCCGTACGGGACGTCCGCGCAGCTGCGCGAGGTCGTGCTGGCCCCGCTCGATACGCTCGAACGCGCGGCGCACACCGCGCAGCGCGTCCGCGACGCCGGGCTGCGCGCGTATTGCGAGCGTGCGTTCGAGCGGTTCGGCGCGCATCTCGACGCGCGGCGCGCGAGCGGCTTCGTGCGCGCGTGCCACGGCGACCTGCATCTCGACAACATCGTCCGGCACGGCCGTCGCGCGCTGATGTTCGACTGCATCGAATTCAGCGAGACGCTGCGCTGGATCGACGTCGCGAGCGACTTCGCGTTCCTGTACATGGACCTGCTCGCGCACGGCCGCGCCGATCTCGCGAACCGGCTCTTCGCGCGCTACCTCGAAACGACCGGCGACTACGGCTGTCTGCCGGTGCTGCGGCTCTTCGTCGTGTATCGGGCGCTGGTCCGCGCGATGGTCGCGGTGCTGAAGGGCGCGCCGACGCTCGCGTCCACGTATCTGGACCTCGCGATCGCGCAGACCCGGCCGCAGCACCCGGCGCTGCTGCTGTGCCACGGGTTTTCCGGCTCGGGCAAGTCGGCGGCGAGCCGCGCGCTCGCGCAACTCACCGGCGCGATCCGGCTGTCGAGCGATACCGAGCGCAAGCGGGCGCGTCCGTTCGAGCCGCCCGATCTGCGCACGCTGCCGGCCGACGCGTACACGCCGGATGCGATCGCCGCGCAGTACGGCCGCCTCGCCGACCACGCGCGGATGGCGCTCGTTGCCGGCTACACGGTGATCGTCGACGCGACGTTCCTTGCGCGCGCCGCCCGCGAGCGCTTCGCGGCGCTCGCCGGCGAGCTTCGCGTGCCCTGGCTGATCCTCGATTTCGACGCGAGTCCCGCGTGCCTCGCGCAGCGCGTGCGGGCCCGCGCGCTCGGTCCGCGCGATGCCTCGGATGCGGGCGAAGCGGTGCTGGCCGCGCAACGCGCGCAAGCCGAGCCGTTCAGCGCGCAAGAACGCGCGTCGACGATCGCGTTCGACACCGACGTGCCACTCGACGCCTTCACGCGCCGCGCGTACTGGGAACCGCTCCTCGCGCACGCGGCCTTCTCCGGCAGCCGCTGACGCCGAACGCTACACTGCGGATTCCTTCCTTCGACGACGGATTCTCGCGATGGCGCGCTCTCCCCGTTCCCGCATCCGCATCGGCATCGGCGGCTGGTCGTATGAGCCGTGGCGCGGCGCGTTCTATCCGGACGGGCTCGTGCAGCGCCGCGAGCTGGAATACGCGAGCCGTCGGCTGACGTCGATCGAGATCAACAGCACGTTCTACGGCGCGCAGCGCCCGGAAAGCTTCGCGCGCTGGCACGACGAAACGCCCGACGACTTCGTGTTCGCGGTGAAGGCGCCGCGCTACGCGACGCACCGCAAGACGCTCGCGGAGGCGGGCGCGTCGATCGCGCGCTTCATCGACGGGGGCGTGACGCGGCTTCGCAAGAAGCTCGGGCCGATCAACTGGCAGTTCGACCCCAACAAGCCGTTCGACCCGGACGACTTCGCGCGCTTTCTCGACCTGCTGCCCGCCGAAGCCGACGGCCTGCCGCTGAGGCATGCGCTCGAAGTGCGGCACGCCAGTTTCTCGACGCCGGCGTTTGTCGCGCTCGCGCGCGAACACCGCGCGGCCATCGTAACGGCCGGGGACGCGCAGTACCCGCAGATCGCCGACGCGACCGCGCCGTTCGTCTACGTGCGGATCATGGGGACGACCGAAGCACAGCCGCTCGGCTATGCGCCGGACGCGCTCGATCGCTGGGCGGCTCGCGCGCTCGCGTGGGCGGGCGGCGACGCGCCCGACGACCTCGCGACGCTCGACAAGCCGCATGCGTCGAAGGGGGGACGCGACGTGTTTCTGTACGTGATCAGCGGCTACAAGGTCCGCAACCCCGCTGCGGCCGCCGCGCTGATCGAACGCGTGCGGGGCTGAGGGAGACGCGAAGCGCGGGTTTCGCGGCGGGGAAACGGCGTGGTCGCCGCCAGCGCTACGACGGACGAAATCGGCCCGCATGCAGCGGGTTTACGCCTGCCGGCGCAGTTCGGCAGCAGGCAGCTTCAACATCTGCCGATACTTCGTGACCGTGCGGCGCGCGACCCGCACACCCTGCTGCCCGAGCATGTCGGTCAGCGACACATCGGACAGCGGATTGCGCCGGTCCTCCGCGTCGACCATCTCCTGGATCAGCGCGCGCACCGCCGCCGCGGAGCAGGTGCCGCCGGTCCGCGTTTCGAGTTCGCGCGGGAAGAAGCGCTTGAACTCGAAGATGCCGCGCGGCGTCGCCATGTACTTGTTGCCCGTCGCCCGCGACACCGTCGATTCGTGCAGACCGAGTTCGTCGGCGACGTCGCGCAACAGCAGCGGACGCAGCGCGATCTCGCCGTACTGGAAAAACGCCTTCTGTCGCGCGACGATGCACTCGCCGACGCGCTGAATCGTCTCGCAGCGCTTGTGCGCGTTGCGGATCAGCCAGCGCGCCTCCTGCAACTGCTGCGCGAGCGGCGAGCGGCTCGTGTGCTCGGAACGCGCGAACATCTCCGCGTACAGCTTGTGAATGCGCGCACGCGGCTCGATCGCGGGATTCACGGTGACGACCCAGCGATTGCGCACCTGCCGCACGATCACGTCCGGCACGACGTAGTTGTCGTCCGCGCGGCTGTAGTGGTTGCCCGGCTTCGGATCGAGCTTGCGCACCAGCGCGCACGCGGCCTGCAGCGCCTGCGCGTCGCAGCCGAGCTGACGCTGCAGTTCGCCGTGCTCGCGGCGCGCGAGCCGCTCCAGATGGTCGGTGACGATCCGGTGCGCGAGGTCGCGATGCGGGGTGTCGTCCGGCATCGCGTCGAGTTGCAGCGCAAGACACTCGGAGAGCGACCGCGCGCCGATGCCCGGCCGGTCGAGCGACTGCACGACGCGCAGCGCGACGCGCAATTCATCTTCGTCCAGCTTGATCCCGAGGTCCTGGATGTCCGCGAGTTCGGCGAGATCCTGACGCAGATAGCCGTCGTCGTCGAGCGCCTCGATCAGCACGTGCGCCGCCGCGCGGTCCTGGTCGTCGAGCGGCGACAGGCGCAGCGCGTCGTGCAGCTGATCGCGCATCGTCAGCGGCACGCGCGCCCAGTCGGAGGCGTCCGACTCGCCGTCGTCGCTGCCGCGCCAGCTCGATTGACGCGTCGAGCCGGGCATCGGCGGCTCGGCCGTATAGCTGTAGGTGTTGTAGCTGTCGTTGCTGTAGCTCTCCGACGACTCCGCAGGCAGCGGCACATCTTCGGCGGACGCGCTCGCGTCCCGCGTCGCGGCCGTCGGTTCGCCGGCTTCGGCGCCGGTCGCGCCGTCCGCCGCGTCGGTCATCGGCGGCGCGTATTCGAGGAACGGGTTGGTATCGAGCGCTTCGCGCATCTCCTGCTGGAATTCGAGCGACGACAGTTGCAGCAGCCGCACCGCCTGCTGCAGGCGCGGGGTCAGCGCAAGTTGCTGACGCGCGTGTAACGCGATGGAGGGCATGGCGGTCCTGTAGTTAGTTGTTTGACGGACCGGATAAATGCAACACCCATGCCAGCGCACGCAAGCCGCTGTTTCGCAACAGGATCGCCAATTGCGCAGTGCTATGCCGCCTGCGGTCGAGGGCCGTCTTTGCCGGTCGTTTTTACAATCGTCCGGCAAAAAAACCGCGCTTCGAAACGCGTGGCGATGCCGTCACCGGAAGGATTTTCAGCAGCGCCGCGCGCCGTGCGGGCCGCCTCCGGGCGCAGTTACACGGTCGCGCGCCGCGGCGCGGCATGGCCCTTGCAAACCGTAAGTCCCAAGACTCACCCCACAAGGAGAAACCATGAAGTGCATCCCGTTGCTGAAGACCGCCGCCGCCGCGGCCTGTGTCGCGTTCGCGCTGAATGCCGGCGCGCAGACGACCAACGCAACCGACTCGTCAGGCGCCTCCGAATCGATGGGCCAGCACGTCGACGACGCGACGATCACGACGAAGGTGAAGGCCGAACTGCTCGGCGCGAAGAACGTGAAGTCGACCCACATCCACGTGAAGACGCGCAAGGGCGTCGTGTCGCTGACCGGCAGCGTGCCGACCGCCGAGGATCGCGACAACGCGAAGCAGGTCGTCGAGAACGTGGCCGGTGTCGAGTCGGTGAAGAACCATCTGAAGGTCGTGCCCGCGCAGTAAGCGGCGCTTGCGGTAGCCGGGTCGCTCGCCGTGCCCGCGGGCGCGGTGGCGCGGCAAGCGAGCGCGGCTGCTTGCGAACAGGGGCAGCGCCCGGCTGCCCCTTTCTTATGCCGGCTCATGCCGGTGTGCGATGCCGGCCGCGCAGGCCGGTTCAGCCCGTCAACTCGATGCGCCCGTCCCCTGACGCGACTGCGCAAGCTGCTCGCGACGCGGATCGCCCTGGCGCGCGAGCATCCAGCCCGGATACTCGGCCGGCAGACGGCTCACGTCGTCGAGGCGCGCGAGTTCCGTCGCGGTCAGCGTCACGCCGGTGGCCGCGATGTTGTCGTCGAGCTGCTCGACGGTCTTCGCGCCGACGATCACCGTGCTCACCACCCGCTGATGCAGCAGCCACGCGAGCGCGATCTGCGCGACCGACACGCGCTTCGCGTCCGCGATCTCGCGCATCGCGTCGATGCAGTCGTACGCGCGCTCGCGATCGACCGGCGGAAAATCGAACGTCTTGCGGCGGCTGCCCGTGTCGCCTTCGCGGTCGCGCCCGTACTTGCCGCTCAGCAGCCCGCCCGCGAGCGGGCTCCAGACCATCAGCCCGACCTCTTCGCTCGCGAGCATCGGCACGAGTTCGCGTTCGAGGTCGCGGCCCGCGATCGTGTAGTACGCCTGCAGCGACTCGAAGCGCGCGCGCTGCTCGCGCTCGGCGATGCCGAGCGCCTTCATGATCTGCCACGCGGCCCAGTTCGAGACGCCGACGTAGCGCACGAGGCCCTGCTGCACGAGCGTGTCGAGCGCGCGGACGGTTTCCTCGATCGGCGTGACCGGATCGAAGCCGTGGATCTGGTACAGGTCGACGTGATCGAGCTGCAGCCGCGCGAGGCTCGCCTTCAGGCCGTTCATGATGTGATAGCGCGTCGAGCCGCGCTGGTTCGGCGCGTCGCCCATCGCGTTGAACACTTTCGTCGCGACCACCACGCGATCGCGCGGGATTTTCAGGTTCTTCAGCGCCTGTCCGGTGATCTGCTCGGACACGCCCTGCGAATAGACATCGGCCGTGTCGATGAAATTGATGCCCGCGTCGATCGCGCGGCCGACGAGCCGGTCCGCATCCGCCTGCTGCACGTCGCCGATCTGCTGCCACATGCCGGCGCCGCCGCCGAACGTCATCGTGCCGAGACACAGTTCCGAAACCAGCAGGCCGGTCCGGCCGAACGGGTTGTATCGCATGGTGGGTTACTCCGTCGTGGGTCGAGGGAAAACAACCCGGCGAGGATACTGCGACGGTCGCGAGCGTGCAGGGGCGCGCTCACGCTGAAAGGCGGCAGTCAGGCGGGCCGCGCCGACGGCGGATTGTCGGGGCGCCGGGTCGGGTATGGCGGCGTCGAGGAAGCCGGCGGGCCTTGCCGCGGGGCGGAGCGGCGACGTGCGTGATCGCGCTGAGGTCTCGCCGCAGGACGGAACGGCGACGTGCGTGATCGCGCTGGGGTCTCGCCGCAGGACGGAACGGCGACGCCCGTGATCGCGCTTGTTGATCGCGCGTGTTGATCGCGCCCCGCCGGCCGGACGCTTTCTTCGCCGCGTGGCGACGCCGGCCGAAACCTGCGAGACTGGCCCGAAATGGCCGTAATGGCCGTAATGGCCGCAGCGGCCGCCCAATCCGCCGTCTGCACGGGCCGGATATGGATATCGCGCCGACCGCCCCCAACTTTGCACGCATGACCGCGCCCTCGTTTTCCTCCTCTGTCCCGTCGACTTCCGAGCCGGCCAGCCACCGTACGGGCGAAACCGACGTGCTCGACCGCTTCCATCCGGCCGTCGCCGCCTGGTTTCGCCGCAGCTTCGCGGCGCCGACCGACGCGCAGCGCGCCGCGTGGCCGCTGATCGCGAGCGGCCGCCCGACGCTCGTCGCCGCGCCGACGGGCTCCGGCAAGACGCTGACCGCGTTCCTCGCCGCGCTCGACGAACTGGTGCGCGAAGGCCTCGCGAACGGCGGCGCGCTGCCGGATGCGACGCTCGTCGTCTACGTGTCGCCGCTGAAGGCGCTGTCGAACGACATCCGGCTGAATCTGGAGAGGCCGCTCGAAGGCATCGCCGACGAACTCGCGCGGCAAGGACTCCCGGGCGTCGAGATCCGCAGCGCGGTGCGCACCGGCGACACGCCGCAGCACGAGCGCACGGCGCTGCGCAAGCGCGCGCCGCACCTCCTCGTGACGACGCCCGAATCGCTGTACGTGCTGCTCGGCTCCGAGTCGGGCCGACGGATGTTGTCGAGCGCGCGCAGCGTGATCGTCGACGAGATTCATGCGCTCGCCGGCAACAAGCGCGGCTGCCACCTCGCGCTGAGCCTCGAGAGGCTCGATGCGCTGTGCGGGCGACGTCTGCTGCGCATCGGGCTGTCGGCGACGCAAAAGCCGATCGAAACCGTCGCGCGGTTTCTGGTCGGTGCGCTCCCGCAAGCGCCGGCGGCGGATGCCGCGCCTCCGGACTGCGAGATCGTCGACGTCGGCCACGCGCGCGAGCGCGATCTCGCGATCGAGGTGCCGCCGGTGCCGCTCGAAGCGGTGATGGCGAACGACGTATGGGAGCGCGAATACGACCGCCTCGCGGAACTCGCCGCGCAGCACCGCACGACGCTCGTGTTCGTGAACACGCGGCGGATGGCCGAGCGCGCCGCGCGTCATCTGACCGACCGGCTCGGCAGCGACGCGGTCGCCGCGCATCACGGCAGCCTCGCGCGCGAGCATCGGTTCGACGCGGAGCAGCGTCTGAAGCGCGGCGAGCTGCGCGTGCTGGTCGCGACCGCATCGCTCGAACTCGGCATCGATATCGGCGACGTCGATCTCGTGTGCCAGATCGGCTCGCCGCGCTCGATCGCGGCGTTCCTGCAGCGCGTCGGGCGCTCGGGCCACCACGTCGGCGGCACGCCGAAGGGACGGCTCTTTCCGACGTCGCGCGACGAACTCGTCGAATGCGCGGCGCTGCTCGACTGCGTGCGGCGCGGCGAACTCGATCGTTTGCAGGTGCCGGCCGCGCCGCTCGACGTGCTCGCGCAGCAGATCGTCGCCGAGGTCGCGTGCGAGGCGTGGGACGAGGACGCGCTGTTCGCGCTCGTGCGCCGCGCGATGCCTTATGCGGCGCTCGAACGCGCGCAGTACGACGCGGTGCTGCGAATGCTCGCCGACGGCTACACGAGCCGCCACGGTCCGCGCGCGTCGTATCTGCACCGCGATTCGGTGAACCGCGCGCTGCGCGGCCGGCGCGGCGCGCGGCTCGTCGCGCTGACGTCCGGCGGCACGATTCCCGACAACGCCGACTACGCGGTGCTGCTCGAACCGCAGAGCCTGAACATCGGCACCGTCAACGAGGACTTCGCGGTCGAAAGTCTCGCGGGCGACGTGTTCCAGCTCGGCAACGCGTCGTACCGGATTCTGCGGATCGAGCCGGGACGCGTGCGCGTCGAGGACGCGCAAGGGCAGCCGCCGAACATTCCGTTCTGGCTCGGCGAGGCGCCCGGGCGCAGCGACGAGCTGTCGTTCGCGCTCGGGCGGCTGCGTGCGGAGATGGAGCGGCTACTCGCGACCGCCGACGAAGTGGAGACGGCGTCGGCAGCGGAGCCGTTGCGTGAAGCGACGCGGGACCTCACGGCCGAGACCCTGCCCGACGCCCCGCTCCCCGCCGCCGCGATCGCGCGCGCGTGTGGATGGCTCGGTGACACGCTCGGCCTCTCCGACGCCGCCGCGCGCCAGATCGCCGAATACCTGGCCCGCGCCCGCGCCGCGCTGACCGCACTGCCGACCCACGACATGCTCGTGATGGAGCGCTTTTTCGACGAGTCGGGCGGCATGCAGCTCGTGATCCACTCGCCGTACGGCAGCCGGATCAATCGCGCGTGGGGTCTTACGCTGCGCAAGCGCTTCTGCCGCCAGTTCAACTTCGAACTGCAGGCGGCGGCGACCGAGGACGCGATCATCCTGTCGCTCACGAACGCGCACAGCTTCGCGCTCGACGAAGTCTGGCGCTATCTGCATTCGAACACGGCCGCGCATCTGCTCGTGCAGGCGCTGCTCGACGCGCCGCTGTTCGGCGTGCGCTGGCGCTGGAACGCGACGACCGCGCTCGCGCTGCCGCGTCAGACCGGCGGGCGCAAGACGCCGCCGCAAATCCAGCGGATGCGCAGCGAGGACCTGCTCGCGGCGGTGTTTCCGGACCAGGTCGCGTGCGTCGAGAACATCGTCGGCGAGCGGGAGATTCCGCGTCATCCGCTCGTCGATCAGACGCTCGACGACTGTCTGCACGACGCGATGGACACCGACGGCTGGCTCGCGCTGCTGAGGCGCATCGAGACGGGCGACGTGCGGCTCGTCACCCGCGACCTGCCCGCGCCGTCGCCGCTCGCGGCCGAGATCCTGACCGCGCAGCCGTATGCGTTCCTCGACGATGCGCCGCTCGAAGAGCGTCGCACGCAGGCGGTGTTGAGCCGACGCTGGACCGATCCCGAATCGGCGGACGACCTCGGCGCACTCGACGCCGATGCGATCGCGAGCGTACGCGAAGAAGCGTGGCCGCAGGCCCGCGACGCCGACGAGATGCACGAGGCGCTCACGTCGCTCGCATGCATTGCGCAGAGCGAGGCGGAGCGCGAGCCGCGGTGGCTCGAATGGCTGACATCGCTCGCTCAGGCGCGGCGCGCGACGCGCATGCAGATCGCCGATCACGACGCGTTGTGGGTGCCCGTCGAACGGCTGAACGCCGTGCGCGCGATCTACCCTCATGCGCGGTTCGATCCGGTGCTGACGCCGCCGCCCGAATACGACGAGCCGTGGACCGAGGACGACGCGCTCGTCGAAGTCGTGCGCGCGCGGCTGTCCGGCTTCGGCCCGCTCACCGTGCCGCAGGTCGCGCGGCCGCTCGCGCTGGAGGCGCACGTCGTCGCGCTCGCGCTGACGCGGCTCGAAGCGCAGGGCACGGTGATGCGCGGCCGCTTCACGCCCGGCGCGCGCGACGACGAATGGTGCGAGCGGCATCTGCTCGCGCGCATCCATCGCTACACGGTGCGGCGGCTGCGGCGCGAGATCGAGCCGGTCGAGCGCAGCGACTTCATGCGCTTCCTGTTCGAATGGCAGCGCGTGGCCGCCGACGCGCGCGGCAGCGGCCGTGACGCGCTCGCCGCCGTGCTCGACCAGACGGAAGGCTGGGAGGCGTCGGCCAGCGCGTGGGAGGACGAGATCCTGCCCGCGCGTGTCGACGACTACACGCCGATGCTGCTCGACGAGCTATGCCGCTCGGGCCGGCTCGCGTGGGCGCGGCTGCCGGCGCGCGCGGCGGGGGCCACGGTGCGGACAACGCCGATCGCGCTGCTGCCGCGACGCGAACTCGCGAAGTGGACGGCGCTCGTCGAGACGCCCGACGTCGAAGGATTGTCCGCGCGCGCCCGACGCGTGTACGACGCGCTTGCGCAGCACGGCGCGATGTTCTTCGACGAACTGGCCGCCGACGCGCATCTGCTCGGCACCGAACTCGAGGACGCGCTCGGCGAGCTGGTCGCGGCCGGGCTCGTGAACGCGGACAGCTTCGCGGGCCTGCGCGCGCTGGTGAAGCCGGCCGCGAAGCGCACCGCGCATCATGGCCGGCGCAGGCCGCGCGGTGTGGGACCGCTCGTCGGCGGAATGGCGGACGCGGGCCGCTGGGCGACGCTGCGCCGGATGCCGGGGACGCCCGCACTTGCCGAGGGTGCGCGCGGCAATCCGAACGATCGGGCCGGGGACGAACAGCCGGGCTCGCGCGGCGTCAGCGACGGGCCGCGGCGTGCGGACGCCTCCGCCCGGACGGCCGACCCCGAACAGCTCGAACACATCGCGAACGTGCTGCTGCGGCGCTACGGCGTGGTCTGCTGGCAGTTGCTGACGCGCGAAGCGCCATGGCTGCCGCCGTGGCGCGATCTGCTGCGCGTGCTGCACCGGATGGAAGCGCGCGGCCACGTACGCGGCGGGCGTTTCGTGACGGGCCTCTCCGGCGAACAGTTCGCGCTGCCGGAGGCGGTTGCGCTGCTGCGCGACGTGCGCCGCCGCGAGCGGTCGGGCGCGTTCGTGTGCGTCGCGGCAACGGATCCGCTGAATCTCGTCGGCACGCTGGTGCCCGGCGACAAGGTGCCGGCTGTCGGCGGCAACCGGATCGCGTTTCGTGACGGCGTGCCGGTCGCGACGCTGATTGCGGGGCGCTTCGCGTATCCGGTCGAACTCGACGAGCCCACGCGCGCCATGTTGCGGGCGATGCTGGCCAATCCTTATTGATTCGTACCGGTCGCTAACCGGCGATCCGGCGCGCCGCTACACGTCCGCCCACCGCGCCGCCTCCTCCTCCGACATCCCGAGCGAACGCGCCGCGTCGCGGATCTGCCGCCACGTCTGCGCATCGACCGGCACGCCGTTCGTCTCGCGATCGACGCGGTTGCGACGCTCCGGTTCGCCCGGCATCTGGATCTGCGCGACGCCGTCCGCCATCGGCGACGCCTTCACCCATTCGATGAACGCGTCGGCCTCCCGCTGCGCGTCCATCGCGTCGAACGCGCGCGGATCGACGATCACCGACAACATCCCGTTGACGATCTTCGGCGTCTTTTCGAGCGTCGTTTCGTGCGTGGTGTGCCCGCCGCTCAGCGCGCCGCCGAACAGCTCGCACATCACCGCGAGGCCGTAGCCCTTGTGCCCGCTCGTCGCGCCGCCCGTCGGCAGCAGCGAGCCGTGCGGCGGCACCTGCATCACCGCGGGGTCGACGGTCGGCCGGCCGTCATGATCGATCAGCGCGCCTTCGGGCACCGGCTTGCGCTGGTTGTACGCGACGCGCGTCTTGCCGTACGCGATCGCACTCGTCGCGAAGTCGAGCACGAGCGGCGGCCCGCCGTCGCGAGGAAACGCCGCGCAGAACGGATTCGTGCCGATGCGCCGGTCCATCCCGCCGAACGGCGCGACGAGCGGATCGCCCGCGACGTTCACGAAATGGAACGACACGAAGCCCGCGTCGGCGCACTGCTCCGCCCAGTGACCGATGCGGCCGATGTGATGCGCATTGCGCAACCCGACCGCGCACACGCCCATCCGCCGCGCGCGCTCGATGCCGAGTTCCATCGCCTCGTGCGCGACGACCTGGCCGAAGCCGAGACCGCCGTCGATGGTCAGCACCGCGCCGACGTCGCTCACCACCGACGCGTGGCGGTTCAGCTTCAGCTCGTTCGCGTGCAGCGACGCCGCGTAGCGCGGAATCATCCCGATGCCGTGCGAATCGTGACCGCTCAGGCTCGACGCGACGAGATGGTCGGCGACGAGTTCCGCCTCGCGCGGCATGCTGCCCGCGCGCTCCCAGATCGCCTTCACATACGCGTGCAGATGGTCGGGCGCGACGCGCGACATCCCGGTCTTGGCGCTGCGTTGATCTTCCATGCGGATTCGGGCTCCATGACAGGTGGGCAGAACAACGAACGGCGGTGCTTGCAGCCGGGAATCAACGCAACGCGCAATCAGGGCGCCGCGGCGATCACCTCCGCAACGGTCGCGGTGAGCTTCGTCGCGTACCGCACGTGCAGGAACTCGTTCGGCCCGTGCGCGTTCGACTTCGGCCCCAGCACGCCGCATACCATGAACTGCGACTTCGGAAAGCCGGCCTGCAGCACGTTCATCAGCGGGATCGTGCCGCCCTGCCCCAGGTACGCGCAATCCGCGCCGTAGTGCGTGCGGGATGCGCGGTTCAGCGCGTCGCCGAGCCACGGCGCGACGTCGGGCGCGTTCCAGCCGTTCGCCGCGCCCGCGTCCGGCTTGAACGTGACCTTCGCGTTGTACGGCGGATCGAGTTCGAGCAGCGCCTTCAGGTCGGCGACGGCCTTCGCGGCGTCGACGAGCGGCGGCAGCCGCAGCGACAGCTTGAACGCCGTGCGCGGACGCAGCACGTTGCCCGCGCTTTCGAGCGGCGGCAGACCGGCCGCGCCGGTCACCGACAGCGACGGCCGCCACGTCGAGTTCAACAGCGCCTGCTGCGGGTCCGTCGTGGTCGGCAGCACCTGACGGCCATCCTGCCCGCACGCCCATGGCAGGCTCTTCCAGACGCTGTCGCCGAGTATCTGCGCGGTCGCCTCCGATTCGCGCAGACGTTCATGCGGAATCGCGCAATGAAAGTCCTTCGGCAGCAGATTGCCGGTGGCCGCATCCTCGAGCCGTTCGAACAGTTGCCGCATCACGCGGAAGCTCGACGGCGCGATGCCGCCGTACGAGCCGGAATGGATCCCCTCGTCGAGCACGTCGACCACGAGATTCCCGCTGACGAGCCCGCGCAGCGACGTCGTCAGCCACAACTGGTCGTAGTTGCCCGCGCCCGAGTCGAGGCACACGACGAGGCCGACCTGGCCCAGCCGGTCGCGCAGCGCATCGACATACGGCAGCAGGTCGTAGCTGCCCGACTCCTCGCAGGTTTCGATCAGCCCGACGCAGCGCGGACGTTCGACACCCTGCGCGTCGAGCGCCGCGAGCGCGGTGATGCTCGCGTAGATCGCGTAGCCGTCGTCCGCGCCGCCGCGGCCGTACAGACGTCCGTCTTCGAGCTTCGGCGTCCACGGCCCGAGGTCGTTGCGCCAGCCGGAGAACTCCGGCTGCTTGTCGAGATGGCCGTACAGCACGATCGTCTCGTCGCTGCCCGAGCGCGTCGCGGGCGCTTCGAAGAAGATCACCGGCGTGCGGCCCGGCAGACGCACGATCTCCAGCTTCAACCCGCGCACCGGCTGCTGTTCGGCCCACTGCGCGGCATCCTGCACGACGCGCTCCAGATAGCCGTGTTTCGCCCAGTCGGGATCGAACGCGGGGCTTTTCGCGGGGATCGCGATGTAATCGGTCAGCGCAGGCACGATCTCGTCGTGCCACTTGCGCTCGACGAACGCAGCGAGCGCGTCGTGATCGAGTTGCCCGGCGTCCTGCATCGGATCGGAAAGCATGATGTCGGCCCCAAACGATTGAAAACCCCGATGATAGTCCCGAACCGCGCGCCGCCGACAGACGTCCTACGCGTTCGGTGTAGGGCTCGGGCAGCCGCCGCCGATTCGCGCGACAATCGATTCATCAAGCATCATGCTGCCGGCCGCACGCGGACCGGCACGCCGCACGGAGAACGGGTCATGCAAAGCCAACCGCTCGTGCTCGCGGCGGCGCTGGCCGCCGCACTCGGGCTCTACTTCCTGCCCGCGCTGATCGCCGACCGCCGCCATCGCGCCGACCTGCTGACGATCGCGCTGTTCAATGCCGTGCTCGGCTGGACCGTCGTCGGCTGGCTGCTCGCGCTCGCCTGGTCGCTGCAGCGCAACCCGCCGAGCGACCTCGCGGCGCAGGTCGGCGCGCAGCGCCGTTATCTGCGCATGCTCGGCTTTTCGCAACGGCTCACGCGTCGTATCGAGGAGCGTGAAGCACGCCTCGCGCGGCGGCGTCCGCCGGAGCGCTGAACGCGCGCCCGCGCACGCAGCTCCCATTTTTCTCGTGGAATAATCATTCGGGCCGCATCCGCGCGGCCTTTTCCTTGTTCGCTTCTATGGAGTCTTCATCGATGCTCGTTCCGCACGCCGCTTCGCTCGCCGCGTTCGGCGCCGTTGCCCTCGGCATGGCGCTGACACCCGGCCCGAACATGATCTATCTGGTCTCGCGCTCGATCTGCCAGGGTCGCGCCGCGGGCCTGATCTCGCTCGGCGGCGTCGCGCTCGGCTTCGTGTTCTACATGCTGTGCGCAGCGTTCGGGATCACCGCGCTGCTGCTCGCGGTGCCGTATGCGTACGACGCGCTGCGGCTCGCGGGCGTCGTGTATCTGCTGTGGCTCGCGTGGCAGGCGCTGAAGCCCGGCGGGCGTTCGCCGTTCGAAGTGCGCGCGCTGCCGCCCGACAGCCCGCGCAAGCTGTTCGCAATGGGCTTCGTCACGAACCTGCTGAACCCGAAGATCGCGATCCTGTATCTGTCGCTGCTGCCGCAGTTCATCGATCCGGCGCACGGCAGCGTGCTCGCGCAATCGCTCGCGCTAGGCAGCATCCAGATCGCGCTGAGCGTGACCGTCAATGCGACCGTGGCGCTCACCGCGGGATCGATCGCCGCGTTTCTCGCCGGACGCCCTGTCTGGCTCGTGCTGCAGCGCTGGCTGATGGGGACGGTGCTCGCCGGCATCGCGCTGCGGATTGCGGCCGAAGGCCGTCGATAAGCGCGTAATTCATAGGCAGCGCATTTTAATATGGCGCCCTATAAAAACAATGCGCGGCCACGAGGGCCGCGCATTTTAAAACATGTGAAGAATTAAACGATCAGGCGCGCTCGTTCGGCGTAAAAACCGCCGACGAATGACGGACTCGCACGGAGCCGAGCGGAATCGAGCGAGGCTCGATCTGCACGACGTCCTGCGGGAACTGGTCCTGGCGCAATTCGCCCTGGTCGTCGAACCATTGGCATATCAACCAGTTGCCGTTCGAAAAACCGCCCGGCCCTGCATGCATCACGGTCATGCGCGGGCCACCTGTTTTTAGCGTAACGACGTCGCCAGGTCCGGCTTCGGCGGCGCGCTGATTTTCGGCTGCGTCGAAGGTCGTTTCAAGCATGGACTTCCCCGGATTAAATGACAGGTACAGAAAATGGCACGACCGGCCTGAAAAAGGTCCTGCGCAGGCGCACAGATGGCCGATCGATGAGTGACGAAGATTATCAAGACGGATTATTTGCCGCAAGCGATTTTTCTTTTAATCAGCCCGGAATAAGTATTTATCCCGACGCGACCATCGATGCCCTTGTTACCACTCCGCATAAATTACCCGCGAAAGTCACGTGGCTGCGTAAAACCTTCCGGAAGGTCCGGATCTATACCGTGCGGCGCCTCCCACTATGCGGGCACGGCTGAAACGGGCACGCGAGTTTAAACAACTACTGGATATTACCGGTAACAACTCAAATTGGCGGCGCGCTGCGGAAAAATAACCCGCGTTGTAAACGTTTTCTGCGCGGCGAGCGGTTTGCCTTATTCCGATTTCAGCAGTGGTTAATGAAAAACGGAATAACGACCGAAAATCGAATCATCGCGCATCACCCTGCCGTCGAAAATGCCGTCGCGGCACGCGCCGCGCGTTGCGCCCGGCGCGTGCCGACGGGTCAGCTTTCGAGCTTCGCGGACAGCCGGACTTCGCGGCTGCCGTCGCCGCGTCGAATGCCGCCTTGTCGGCGCCCGGAATCTTCGCCGTGAGGTCCAGATGCACGGCGGTGATCGCGAAGCCACCGTCGGACTTGTCGAGCGTCACGGCAGCGGTCGTCGCGATCCGCTCGGCCTTGAGGTTCGCCTTGCCCAGTTCCGCGGACAGCGCCATCGAAAAGCACCCTGCATGCGCCGCTGCGATCAGTTCCTCGGGATTGGTGCCGATCCCGTTTTCGAAGCGGGTCGAAAACGAATACTGCGTGTCCTTCAGCACGCCGCTATCCGTCGAAATCGAGCCCTTGCCGTCCTGCAAACCGCCTTGCCAGACTGCCGATGCCTTGCGCTTCATCGCTGTCTCTCCGTTGAGCGTCGCGCGCCGGTCGCGAGCCTCCGCATGCCGACCGCGAAGGTCACGCCCGCATGGCGCGGCGCCGGCACCGGTCGTGACCGCCGCTGCGACGCGCTTGCGGGCGTAAACCGGCTTTCATCATAGTCGCCCCGCCTGTGCGCTGCCCGACCTTCCGCGGCGGCGTGCCGATCCAAGAGCCGCGGGCGAGGCGGGGCTTTATGACGGCGCTGCGTAATACGCGTGCACGCGTGCTGTGTGTCCGGCGACGCCCGAACGCGAACGCGTCACTCCGGGAACGGCAGCGACGTCTGCCCGTTCGCGCGCATCGCGAAGACGTTCAGCGTCATCGCGACGAGCGCGTAGTAACCGAGCAGCCCGACGAGGTTCACCGTCACCACCGGACCGAAGCGCTCGACGGCCTTCGCACAGGTCGCGTCGGACACGCGTTTCGTGTCGTACAGTTCGGTCGCGAATGCGTGGATCAGCGCGTCGTCCGCATCGTCGAACGCCGGCTCGCGGCCGGTGCGGATCGCTTCGGCGAGCGCCTCGGGCACTCCGGCGTCGCGTGCGATCGGATGGTGGATATGCCACTCGGCCTGCGCCTGCCAGCGCGCGGCGGTCACGAGTATGGCCAGTTCCGACAGCCGCAGCGGCAGCCCCGTGTTGTAGCGGCAAAACGCGCCGAGCCGCTGCGCGTGCAGCGCCAGTTCCGGGCTGTGAATCCAGCCCAGAAACGGGCCGTTCAGGTTGCCGCGCGGGCCGGAAACGATTTCGTCGAGCACGGCCTTCTGCTCGGGGGTCGCCTGCGCGGGATCGAATGCGGGCAGTCGGCGGGTCATCGGGTTGTCTCCATCCGGTTTTTGGAACGGTATCGAACGTTGTCGAAGGTCGTTGAAGCGTCAGGCCGCGCGTGCGACGCCGGTTGCGGCGAACGCCCCGTCGATCGCATCCGCGAGACGCTCGACGATCGTGTCGATGTCCGATTGCGTGCAGATGAACGGCGGCGCGAGCAATACGTGGTCGCCGCTCCTGCCGTCGACCGTGCCGCCCATCGGGTAGACCATCAACCCGCGCGCGAACGCCTCGCGCTTGATCGCCGCGTGCAGTTTCAGCGCGGGGTCGAACGGCGTTTTCGTGTCGCGCTCGCGCACCAGCTCGACGCCGACGAACAATCCGCGCCCGCGCACGTCGCCGATATGCGGATGCTCCGCGTAGCGCTCCCGCAGGCGCGCCCGCAACTGTTCGCCGCGCGCGAGCACGTTGCCGAGCAGCCGGTCTTCGGCGATCACGCGCTGCACTTCGAGCGCCGCCGCGCACGCGGTCGCGTGGCCGATATACGTATGCCCGTGCTGAAAGTAACCGCTGCCGCCGACGATCGTATCGTGGATCCGCCGGCTCACGAGCGTCGCGCCGATCGGCTGATAGCCGGCGCCCAGGCCCTTCGCGATCGTCAGCAGATCGGGCGCGACGCCGTCCTCCTCGCACGCGTACAGATAGCCGGTGCGCCCCATCCCGGACATGATCTCGTCGAGAATCAGCAGCACGCCGTAACGGTCGCACACCGCGCGGATCTTGCGGAAATAGTCGCGCACCGGCGGCACCGCGCCCGCCGTCGCGCCGACCACGGTTTCGGCGACGAACGCCGCGACCGTCTCCGGGCCGAGTTCGAGGATCTTCTGTTCGAGTTCGTCGGCGAGACGCGCCGCGTACTGCTCGTCGGTTTCGCCGTCGAGCCGCCCGCGATACGCATAGCAAGGGCTCACGTGATGCGACTCGATCAGGATCGGCAGGAACGGCTCGCGCCGCCACGCATTGCCGCCGATCGCCAGCGCGCCGAGCGTATTGCCGTGATAGCTCTGGCGCCGCGCGATGAAATGGCGGCGCAGCCGCTCGCCCTTCTCGACGAAGAACTGCCGCGCGAGTTTCAGCGCGGCCTCGATCGCTTCCGACCCGCCCGACACGAAATACACGTGGTCGAGCCCATCCGGCGCGGCGGCGACCAGATGGTCGGCGAGTTGCTCGGCCGGTTCGGTCGTGAAGAACGACGTGTGCGCGTACGGCAGCCGATGCGCCTGACGCGCAATCGCGTCGATCACGCGCGCGTTGCTGTGCCCGACGCACGACACGGCCGCGCCGCCGCTCGCGTCGATGTAGCGCTTGCCGGTGGAATCGATGATCTCGATGCCGTCGCCCGCCACCGCGACGGGCAGCGTCTGTGTCGGCATCCGGTGAAATACGGCTGTCACGAGTCGCTCTCCGGTGCGGGCGTGCGGCGTGGATCGCCGCGACGTCCGAGGATCCGGACGTTATACGCCTTTGCAACATATGTTGTCAAACGCGAGTGACTCGCAACAAACAGGGTCAGCGCACGTAAGCGCCTTTGGTGTTCAGCCATTGCTCGGTGCGTTCGAGCTGCGCGAGCGCTTCCGTACCTTCGAGCGCGAGCAGATGCGCGACGAGCGATTCGGCCAGCGCCGACGCGCCGACGAGCGACGGAAAGAACGACGGGCTGTCGTGCGTGAACAGCAGCACGTGGTCTGCGTTGAGCGCGACCGGCGACACGGCGCTGTCGGTGATCGCGACGAGCCGGCTGCCCCGTTCGAGCGCCGTCCCGGCAACGCGCACCGCCTCGACCGAATAAGGCGCGAAGCTGACAACAATCGTTACGCTGGCGCGCCCGACGCCCAGCAAGTCGATATCGAGCGTGCCGGCCTCGCCGCCGAGCAGCGTCACCGAAGGACGAAACAGCCGGTATGCGTACGCGAGACCGAACGCGACCGCGTAGCACGAGCGAAAGCCCGCCACGTATACCTGCTTCGCCTTGCGCAGGGCGCGCGCGGCGTCGGTCAGCGCGCGGACGTTGTAGGCGGCGGCGGACAGGTTCTGCTGCTGCGCGGCGAGCAGATCGCGGGCGAGGCTGTCTTTCGAGCCCGCGGCGACGAGCGAGCGCGCGCGGCTCGCCATCGGCTCCGGGCGGGTGCGCACGCGCGCGACGAACAGTTCGCGCAACTCGTTCCAGCCGGGAAAGCCCAGTTGCTGCGCGAGCCGCACGAGCGCGGCCGGCTGCACCTGGGCGCGTTCGGCGACCTTGCGCATCGACGACACCGCGACCTCGTCCGGATGGTCGAGCAGGAACGCCGCGCCGGTCTGGAATTGCGGACTCAGGTCGGCAAAGCGTGCCCGGATCAGGGTCACGAGCTCATCGAAGTGATCGGGCATGGGGGTCAGCGGCTCAGGGATAGTCGACAACAAATGTTATCACCGCCATGCAACGAAACCGGCTCGCGACGCGCCGTGCGCCATTCGCTGTCCCCGTTGCGTTCGGCATCCCACAGACCGCCGGTTCGGGGCTTCTTACCCTTTGCGATATTGACCGCTTTTCGCTCTTCGCATTTGCCAGCGAGGGCCGCGCATTCGCCGAGCGTTTGCCCACGCACGGCGCGCAACGACAAAGCCGGTCACTGTCCACGGGGGAATCCGGGAATGCCTCCTTCCAGTTCACGCCCGCATGTGCCGATCGCGCCTGCGGTGTCCGTGTCGCTCGATCTGATGCGCTTCTCGCTCGCGACGATCGTCGTGCTCGGGCATCTGACCCAGCCTGCGTTCCAGAACGCGTGGCCGAACCTCACCGGCGTCGCGGTCGCGTCGGTCGGCGGCTTCTTCGTGCTGAGCGGCTATACGATCCGGTCGTTCACGCCGTCGGCCGCGGCCTTCGACGTGCGCCGCTTTTTCGTCGACCGCGCAACGCGGCTGTTGTCGCTGACGCTGATCGCGCTCGTCGCGACGCTCGCGCTCGACGCGTATTCGTCCGCCGTCGCGCCCGCATGGTACGGCCGCAACTGGGGCGCGCATGCGGACCATCCGGTGCTGCGCATCGCAGCGAATGCGTTGCTGGTGAACGAGGTGTGGGGCATCGACGTGTCGCCGCTGTCGAACTCGCCGTTCTGGAGCCTCGGTTACGAAGCGGGTTTCTACGCGATCTGGGGCGCGCTGCTGTTTTGCCGGCGCACCGGCCGCGCGCTCGTGATTCCGGTCGCGGTCGCGCTGCTCTATGGCCCCGACGTGATCGCGATGCTGCCGTTCTGGCTCGCGGGCGTGCTGATCCATGACTGGTTCGCCACGTCGCCGTCGCGCCGCACCGCGATCGTCGCGCTCGCGGTGTCGCTGCCGGCCGCGCTGGGGGTCGCGGCTTCGCACAAGCTGACCGAGCTTGCGCTGACGCCGGGCATCGACCGGGTCGACGCGATGCTCCGGCTGGTCGGATGTCCGCCCGCGCGCGTGCATCCGACGCTGGTCAGCGGCAGCCTGATCTTCGTGTTTCTGCTCGTCGCGCTGCTTGCCGCGCTGTCGCTCGCGGGGTCGCGCGTGCGTCCGGGCACGCGGCTCGTCGCGTTCGCGCGCAAGCTCGGCGACGCGACGTTTCCGCTTTATTTGCTGCACTTTCCGCTGCTCGTCGCGATCGGCGCGACGGTGCAGGGGCGGCCGCTGTCGTCCGCCGCGAAGCTGCTCGTGCTGGCGTCGCTGACGGCGATGGCGTTCGCCGTCGTGCCGCTCGGCAACCGCGTGAAGGATGCAATGCGCGCGTTCGCGAATCGCAAGGCGACGGTCGCGCCGGTGCGCGGCGTCGCCGGCGCGGACGACGCCGTCCGCTGATTCACAGGCCGTTGATTCACAGCCCGCTGATTCACCGCCCGCTGATTCACAGCCCGCTGATTTACAGCCGCTGATTTACAGCCGCTGATTCACTGCCCGCGCCCGCACCATCGCTTATTGCGGGCAGCCTGAAGCGCTTCGTTCAACCACCACGGCTGCGCCACCACGGCCGGCCCTCCCCGCCGCGTCTCCTCGCGCAGCGCACTATGCTTTTGAGTGCGCTGCGATCCGCCCGCACGACGCGCCGTCCCACGCGTCACCGGATTGACACCGGCCCTCGCTAGTTTCTTACGGAAACCCTGTGAATTCCTTTCCATCCCTCATGGAGCGATTCATGAAGAACCTGTCGATGGCGGCTTCCGTGTTCATCACCGCGATGGGCTGCGTGCCGGCCCATGCGGCCGACATCACCGGCGCCGGCAGCACGTTCGCCGCGCCGATCTACAACAAATGGGCGGCCGCGTACCAGAAGGAAGGCGGCGCGCGGGTCAACTACCAGGGCATCGGATCGGCGGGCGGCATCAAGCAGATCCTCGCGAAGACGGTCGACTTCGCGGGCTCCGACGCGCCGATGAAAGACGACGAACTCGCGAAGAACGGGCTGTTCCAGTTTCCGACGGTGGTCGGCGGCGTGGTCGCCGTCGCCAATCTGCCAGGTGTGAAGCCGGGCCAGCTGACGTTATCGGGACCGGTGCTCGCCGACATCTATCTCGGCAAGCTCAAGAAGTGGAACGACCCGGAGATCGCGGCGCTCAATCCGGACCTCAAGCTGCCGGACACCGCGATCGCCGTCGTGCGGCGCGCGGACGGCTCCGGCACGAGTTTCATCTGGACGCACTACCTGTCGCAGATGAGCCCCGAATGGAAATCGAAGGCCGGCGAAGGCACGACCGTGAACTGGCCGACCGGCACCGGCGGCAAGGGCAATGATGGCGTGGCCGCGTTCGTGCAGCGTCTGCCGGGTGCGATCGGCTACGTCGAATGGGCGTACGCGAAGCAGAACAACATGATCTACACGGCGATCAGGAATCAGGCGGGCACGGTCGTCCGGCCGGGCATCGACACGTTCAAGGCGGCCGCAGCCGGCGCCGAGTGGTCGAAAAGCTTCTATCAGATTCTGACCAACGAACCCGGCAAGGACGCGTGGCCGGTGGTCGGCGCAACGTTCGTTCTGCTGCACGCGGTCCAGCAAAAGCCGGAACAGGGGCGCGAAGTGCTGAAGTTCTTCGACTGGGGGTTCAAGAGCGGCGGCCCCGCCGCGCAGCAGCTCGACTACATCGCGCTGCCGGATGCGGTCGTCAACGAAATCCGCTCGCAATGGCGCGCGAAGGTGAAGGACAGCGCCGGCAAGCCGGTCTTCCCGTAAGCACAGTTCGAGCGGTGGACCCGCACGCCGCCCGTGTGTCGGCGGACGGCGCGCGGCCCGATCGTCGTTACAGCAACGCCACCACTCTCACGTCGCTGCGATCCGCCGACGCGACGACCTTGCCGTCGACGCGCCGGAACGTCAGCGTCACCGACGCCGAGCCGACGCGCAAATCGCCGACCTCCAGCCAGTCGATGCCTTCAGGCAGCATCGGCTGCGCAACGCGCACCTCGTGATGCTCGGCGTCGATCGTCAAACCGAGACACGCCTCCAGCATCATGAACGGCGAACCGGCCGCCCACGCCTGCGGCAGACAGGCGACGGGGTACGCGGTCGGCGGCTCGCCGCGGCGCCGCTGGAACCCGCAGAACAGCTCGGGCAGCCGCATGTCGAAGTTGACCGCCGCCTCGAACAGCGCCTGCAACAGCCGCACCGCCGCTCCCTTGCGGCCGTATCGCGCGAGACCGCGCGCGCACAGCGCGTTGTCGTGCGGCCAGATCGAGCCGTTGTGATACGCCATCGGATTGAACCGCGCCTGCCCCGCCGCGAGCGTGCGCACGCCCCAGCCCGTATGGAACAGCGCCGATTCGAGGGTTGCCGCGACGTCGCATCCGCGCTCGTATTCGGGCAGGCCGAACGCGAGCAGATGGCCCGCATTCGACGCGAGCACGCGGCACAGTTCGCCGTGGCCATCGAGCGCGATCCCATAGAACCGCGACTCGGGCATCCAGAACAGGCGCTCGACGCACTCGCGCAGCTTCGACGCGCGCGCCGCGTAGCGCGCCGCGTCGTCGCGCTGGCCGCGCTGCGCGGCGAGATGCGCCATCGTGTCGAACGCGGCGCTCGCGTAGCCCTGCACCTCGACGAGCGAAATCGGGCCGTCCGGGAAGCGGCCGTCCGCATGAAACACCGAATCGTGACTGTCTTTCCAGCCCTGGTTCGCGAGACCGCCTTCGGACTCGCGCCGATAATCGAGCAGCCCGCGCGGATTGCGGTCGCAGACGTTCGCGACCCACGCGGCCGCCCGTTCGAGCGCGGGCCACAATTCGTCGATCAGCGCGCGGTCGCCGGTGCGCTCCGCGTACGCGCCGGCGAGCATCACGAACAGCGGTGTCGTGTCGACGCCGCCGTAGTACAGCGCGAACGGCACTTCGCCGGTCGCGGCCATTTCGCTCTTGCGCATCTCGTGCATGATCTTGCCGACCGCCGCGTCGCGAAACGCGGAGGCCTCGCGCGCCTGGTGCTCGGCGAGAAAGCGCAGCACGCCGCGTGCGAGCGCGGGCGCGATCCACAGCGTCTGCATCGACGTGATCACCGCATCGCGGCCGAACGGCGTCGAAAACCACGGGATTCCGGCATACGGATACGGACCGGTCGGCAGGTCGCTCGTCAACAGGCCGAGGTCCGCGAGCGAGCGGTCGATCCACGCGTTGAACAGCGGATTGCTCGAGCGGATGCGCGCGGTCGCGCGGCGACGTTCGCGCATCACGATGTGCGCATTGACGAGCGCGGTGCGCATCGCGAGACGGCCGACGCGCCGCCCCGGCTGCGCGGCGAGCCAGCCCGGCGGCTGCACGATGCCGGCGCTCGCCGTGCCGGGCTCGGCATCGGGCAGCGGGTCGACGGTGACGACGACGCTCAGGTACACCGGCACGCACGCCTGCGCGGGCAGTTGCACCGAGTAGTCGGCGCGGTCCGCAAGCAGCTTTTGCGGCGCGGGCGAAAACAGGATGCGCACGCGCCGCGCGACGCGATCGAGCCCGATGTAATCGACGCAGACCTCCCCGTTCTCGATGCGCGGCGTCTCGATCGTGCCCTGCCGGTCGCGCTTCAGGCCGCGCACTTCGAACATGTCGCGAAAGTCGCTCGCGAACGAAATCGACAGCGGCACGACTGCATCGCTCGTGCCGTAGTTCGTGAGCTCGATCGCTTCGGTCATCATCGTGCCGGACAGCACGCGCGAGCGCTGCACGTGAATCGCGCCTTCCGGCGTGCTGGTGCCGCCGAGCGGCGGCAGCGGACGGTTCGTCAGATGCGCGGTGAATGCCGTGTTGTCGCGGCTCACGCTGCCCGACAGCAACGACGGCACGCGGCCGCCGAACGTGAGCCGCAGCGAAGACAACACGCGCGTGTCGTTGACGAAGAGCCCGTCGTCGACGCCGGTGATGTCGCCGAGCGAATCGTTGACGATGAACGTATCGCCGGATTTGAGCACGTGCTGCGTCGCGCTCGCGACCTCCGGCGTCTCGGGGGGAATGAATACGTCGCTCGGCGCGACGTCGGGATGATCGACACCGCCTGCGTGCGTCGCGCCACCGAGTGCTTCAGGATCCTGCATTGCGTTGCTCCTCCTCGCGATTCACCATCCGCTGATTGTAGGAGCTTCGCGCGAGCTGCGCGCGCCCATCGAGAACCGCGCGCCGCGACTGGCGGTTCAACCGAGGTTCAACGCTGCGAAATCGGCTTCGCTTCGCGCAGCGTGTGGCCGATGAAGAGCTGACGCGGACGGCCGATCTTCTGCTCCGGATCCGCGATCATTTCGTTCCACTGCGCGATCCAGCCCACCGTGCGCGCCATCGCGAAGATGCAGGTGAACATCGACGTCGGGATACCCAGCGCGCGCTGCACGATGCCCGAATAGAAGTCGACGTTCGGATACAGCTTGCGCGACACGAAGTATTCGTCTTCCAGCGCGATCTTTTCGAGTTCCATCGCGAGCTTGAACAGCGGGTCGTCGT